>Ga0114951_10000109_pt1 | contig 112094 bp, 92 predicted proteins | sample AM7aDNAmetaG_FD_88677 | JGI IMG/M metagenome (GOLD analysis project Ga0114951, IMG submission 88677) | Freshwater microbial communities from Finland to study Microbial Dark Matter (Phase II) - AM7a DNA metaG | ecosystem: Environmental > Aquatic > Freshwater > Lake | place: Finland: Lake Alinen... | reverse complement strand
TACAAAGGCGGCTGCCTGATGGGCACCGACCTCCTGCACTGGAGCTCGTGCATGCTGCACTGGCAGTGCCAGCCGCCGCACGAAGTCGCGGTGGGGGCACGCTGGCGCGACCTCTGGCGGCTCCGCCTGGAGCACAACGAGCCGTGGCTCCACACGTGGCTCGCGCACCAGCGCCGCGACGACTACTGGAAGCACGGCTCCGTCTGCGAGAACTACGCCGCCATCGAGGTGCCAGTCTATGCCGTCGGGGGCTGGGCCGACGGCTACACCAACGCGGTGCCGCGGCTCCTGGAAGGCCTGCGCGGGCCGCGCAAGGGCCTCATCGGGCCGTGGGGACACGGCTTCCCTCACTGCGCAGCGCCGGGACCGGCCATCGGCTTCCTGCAGGAGAGCCTGCGCTGGTGGGACCACTGGCTCAAGGGCCGGGACACCGGCATCATGGACGAGCCCATGCTGCGCGTCTGGATGCAGGAGTCGCTGGCGCCGAGCGGGCAGATCGCCGACAGACCCGGACGCTGGGTCGGCGAAGACCGCTGGCCGTCGCCACGCCTGGAACCGCGAAGCTGGCGCATGGATGCGGACGGCGTGCTGCGCGACGCCGCAGGCGCTTCGCGCGCCGACCCCGAGGCGGCCGCCGCCCACGGGGCGGACGGCGGCGGCCGTCTGCGTATCCGCGGCTCCCAGCTCTGCGGCGTCGACGCCGGCGCCTGGTGCGCCGAGGGCCAGCCCAGCGACGCTGCCCCCGACCAGAGAGCGGCCGAGGGCCAGTCGCTGTGCTTCACCTCGGCGCCGCTGGCGGAGAGGCTGGAGATCCTCGGCCACCCCGTCGTCACGCTGGACGTCGTCGCCGACCGGCCTCTGGCCCTGGTCGCCGCGCGCCTTGACGACGTCTCCCCGGCCGGCGTCTCCGCGCTGGTCGCCCAGCAGGTCTTCAACCTGACGCACCGCGACGGTCACGAGCGCCCGCAAGCCCTCGAGCCCGGACGCCGGTACTGCGTCGCGGTGCGCCTCGACGCCATCGCCCACGCCTTCCCGGCCGGCCATCGTCTGCGCGTCGCCGTCTCCCCCACCTACTGGCCGCTGGCCTGGCCGTCGCCCGAGCCGGTCGAGCTGACGCTGGCCGGCGGCGAGTGCCGGCTCGAGCTGCCCGTGAGGCCGCCGCGCCTCGAGGACGACAAGCTGGCTGCCTTCGAGGCACCTCTGGTGCCGCCGGGACTCGGCGCGCGGACGATCGGCGGCGGGCCCGGCGACCGGGCCTATGTACGCGACCTCGTCGCCGACAGCGTCTCGTGGACGTACCACTACGTCGACGGCGGCAACGTCGTCCTTCCCAACGGGTGGGAGACCGAGGAGTGGAACACCGTGACCTACGAGGTGCGCGAAGACGACCCGCTGTCCGCCACCGTCCACGTGCGCGTCGAGAGCGTCCTGCGCCGGGGAGACCAGGGCCGTTTCCACATCGTCACCCTGGGGCAGATGACCTGCGACGCGAGCGCCTTCTTCATCGAAGACGAGGTGCGCGTCACCGAGGGCCAAGACGGGGACGAGCGAGAGGTCTTCGTGAAGACGTGGCGTCACGAAGCGCCGCGAGACTTCGTCTGACGCGCGGCGCGGCAGCGCGCGGAGCAGCGAGGAGGGATGAATGTACATCGGCGCGCACGTCAAGTCGTCGGGCGGCGTCTGGAACGCCGTCGCCAACGGCGAGCGGATCGGCTGTCAGGCGGTCCAGTTCTTCGCCGGCAGCCCGCGCACCTGGGCGCCGACGATCTACAAGGACGAGGACGCGGCGAAGTTTCGCGAGGCGCGCGCCGCGTCGCCCATCCGCTTCGTCGTCATCCACACGATCTTCCTCATCAATCTGGCGAGCGCCAACGAGGACTTCTACGAGAAGTCCGTGACGTCGCTGCTGGGCGCCGTGGCCGCGGCGGACCAGCTCGGCGCGGAGGCCATCGTCACGCACGTCGGTTCGCATCAAGGCGCGGGCTTCGACGTCGGCCTCACGCGCGTGCAGGCCGCCCTCCGGCGAGCCCTGACGGAGAGTGAAGGCTCGCCGGTGCGCATCCTGCTCGAGAACACGGCCGGCGCCGGTGGCACGATGGGCGTCGACTTCGACGAGCTCGGCGCCCTGATCCGCGCCGCCGACGAGCACCCGCGACTGGGGCTGTGCCTCGACACCGCCCACATCTTCGAGGCCGGGTTCGACCTGCGCACGGCCGCAGGTCTGGACGAGGCGCTGGCGCGCCTCGACGCCGCCTGCGGCCTCGACCGTCTCGCGATGCTCCACCTCAACGACTCCAAGACGCCCTTGGCCTCAAACCGCGACCGCCACGAGAACATCGGCGACGGCGAGATCGGGCGCGAGGGCTTCCGGACGATCGTCAACCACCCAGCCTTCGCCGAGGTGCCCGGCATCCTCGAGGTGCCGGGCTTCGACGGTGAGGGGCCCGACGCGCGCAACGTGGCGATCCTGCTGGAGCTGACGGAGGGCAGGTCATGAACGAGCGCATCGTCACGGTCGCGTCGACCACCGGCATCGTCCTCGCCACGATGTGGCGCGAGCTCCTCGCCGCCGAGGGCATCCACGCCGAGAGCGACGGTCCCGAGGCGCCATGAGGGCAGCCTCCACAGACGGCGCCCTGGCAGGACTCGGCGCGGCGCGGGTATACTGCCGGTGCGCCGCATCGCGACGCCCCTGACCCGGATTACGAGGTGACGCCATGGAGCTCGTGCCCGTGACCACCGTCGGCGACGCCGGTCTCGCCAACCTCATCAAAGGCGTCCTCGAACAGGCCGGCATCGAGGCCGTGATCGGCGGCACCGGCACCGAGGACGTGTACCCCACGCCCATGGTGAACCCCTATCACGTCCTCGTGCGCGAGGCGGACGAGGACCGCGCCCGCGACGTGCTCGCGCAGTACGACGCCGCGCCGGACGACGGGGACGACGAAGAGTAGTCGGGCCGGTTCTGCTATCATGTGCCTTCTTGCAGCACTTTTCCGGCCCCGCGGGGCTTCACTCACAGGGGAGCGATGATGTTTGGACGCATCTTCGGCCGCGGCAAGGACGAGCCCGACCAGGCGGTCTGCGCCGAGTGCGGTCGCACGCTCCTCGCCGGCGAATGGACCCAGAAGGTGGTCGGCGCCGACGGCGAGGAGCAGCTCATCTGCTCGCTCTGCGGACAAACGCACGCCCTGAACGGGGCTGAGCCGGTGGTCGCACGCGTCACGCCGGCCACCAGCGCACGCGTGCGTGAGTCGCGCGAGGAGGTCCGCGAGCCCCGCGCTTCCCGCACGGAAAGCGACGCCTTCTGGAAGGCCCTCAAAGACAAGGACGCCGAGATCGAGCGCCTGAAGGCCCAGCTCGCGCGGGTCGAGGCGGAGATGCAGCAGCGCGCCGGCCGGCCGGCCGGCGCGCAGGGCGCGGCCTTGCCGGCCGAGCCGCTCATTCCATCCGCCACAGGCTCGCTGATGGCCGCGACGGCGACCCTGCCGCCCACGGGCGACTCCTCCGAGCCCGGCGAGCGCACCTGGGGCGAGACGCCCGCTGAGTTCGCCGCCGAGCTGGCGGCACTGCACGATGAAGCGGCGGCGACCTCGCCCGCCACGCCGCCGCCCGGCGTCTCGCCGATCGAGCCGGCCCGGCCCGTGGTGCCGGCCGTGGTGTTCGAAGACACCCAACCGATCCCGACGATCACCGATGAGCAACTGGCGGAGGTCGCGATCGCGCCGACGCCGGCCATCGGCGCCGAGCAGGCCGGCGACCCCGCGACGACCCTCACCCCGCAGCCGGCGACGGACGCAGCCGCGCCGGCCGGCGCCGTGGTTTCGTCGATCGCGGCGGAGACGGCGGCGCTGGTGGCGCAGACCCCGGCAGAGGCCGAGGCGCGCGTCGCGCCCCTGCCGGCCGACGAGCCGGCCGCGCCCGCGCCGACGGCAGCAGACCTCGAGGTCGAAGCGGCCTCCCGGACCCTCATGCAGCGCGGCGTCGATCTACTCAACGTGAGCCGCGTGCCTCGCAAGATCGCCGAGACCAACGAGCAGCTGGGCCTGCCGTCGGTGCACGTCGGTTTCGACGGCCGGGCCACGGCCGTCACGTTCATGTGGTCGATGGGCTGGTATCGGTTCCACGTCGAAGCCGACAGCGGCGACGTGCGTATGGTCGACCGCGGCTACGACGAGCTCACCGACCTGCGGCCCAATGCCGGCGTGCGCGCCGACGGCACGGTCCAGCTCGCTCCCGCGCAGCTCAGCCGCGCCGCGCAGCGCGCGCAGCCCGAATCGCAGCCTGCGCCTCAGTCCGCCGCCCCTCAGGAAGCGCCTGTTCCGGCCGAGCCCGAGCCACCCAGCGTGGCGGCTCAGAAGCCTCCCGAGATCCTCAGCAAGTCGCTGCTCGGGCAGCGCAGCGACGACGAGGCCGCCTCCTGGGAGCAGACACAGGCCCGCGACTTCGACTGGGACCGCTGACGGGATCCGCGCGCGCGAAGGGCCGGGAGGCGCTTGTCGGCGCCTCCCGGCCCTTCGCCGCTTCTCAAGGCCGCGGGGCGCGCCGCGGCCGTTCGCGCCGACGTCAGAAGCTCAGCCCGGAGCCGCTGCCCAGCGCGCCGCCGAACATCTGGTTCATGAGCTTCTTGAACGGAAGCGCGTTGGCCGGCGGAGTGACCGTGACCGGCTGGTCGAAGTCCGCCATCGTCATGCTCATCTTGAGCGTCATGCCGTCGATGCCAGTCATGCCTTGCTGGCCCTTGGTGGCCAGATCGGCCGTGAGCTCCGCCTTGCGCATGAGCATGTCGTCGACGCCGATCCAGTAGTCCACCGTGACGTTCGTAAGGCTCTTCTTGAGCTCCTCGACCTGCTTCTTGTTCTGCGCCAGAGCCTGCTCGAGCTGCTTGGCCGTGCTCTTGTCGCCGAGCCTGTTCAGCAGGCTGGGATCGTTCATCGCGGTGGTGAGGTCGGCGGCGAGCTTGGCCGGGTCGGCCGTGGCCTTGACGTGGTAGACCTGAGTCCCAGACAGGTCTTCGGTGCCCACTATCTGGTAGCTCGTACCCCAGGAGGACGGGTCGAGGCCCAGGCTCTTGAGCTGCTCGGTGGGCGCGGCGCCAATCGTCGCCTGGCCGCTGAGGCTCTTCGAGCTCTTCTTGTCGAGGACGTACCACTGGCCCTGGTACTCGACCCACGCCTGGTCGCCCTGCGCCATCATCCCGAAGTCGAGCGTCTGCCCGGCGACGCCCGCGCTCAGCTTCATGTCGGCGGCCATCGGGTCGGTGGCGCTCTTGCCCTCTACATGCAGCGAGAGGCCCTGCGAGAGCAGCGCCTTCTGCGTGGGGTCGGTCATCTTGCTCGCATCGCCCTGGACCTGGAGGCCCATGTCGGCGATGAAGGAGGCGCTCTTCACCTGCGCCATCTTGGCTTCGCTGTCCTTGACGACCTGGTCGGGGGACACGCCCGAGGCGACGGTCGTGGCTCCCGGTGAGCCGTTCGACGACGACTTGCCACCCCCGCAACCGGCAGCCGCCAGCAGAATCAGTGCGAGCACCAAGGCTAGCACGGTCCACATTGATACGGACTTGCGACGCATGGGATTGCCTCCCTCTGGCGTGGTTGGACCCCCGGCGCCCGCTTCGCGGCGGCACCACTTTCTCTTATCGGCGCACAGGGGCTTCTCCTTAACGGAGGATACCCCAGCGCTCAGCCGGGCGGCCGTTTGGGAGAGACGACCACCGCCCGAAAAGGTTCGTTGCCCTCAGAGACGGTCTCGACGCGGGGATGATCCTTAAGGTGCAGGTGGATGACCTTGCGCTCTGCCGCCGTCATGGGCTTGAGGGCGACGGCGGCGCCCTCGCGCACGACCTTCTGTGCCGTGCGCTCGGCCAGCGACGACAACGCGACCTCGCGGCGCTCGCGATAGCCCTCGGCGTCGACGGTCACCTGGCGCCGCTCGCGACGGTCGCCGTTGACGACGATGGCAGCGATGTACTGCAGGGCGTCGATGGTGGCGCCGTGCCGCCCGATGAGGAGGCCGAGATCGTCGCCGCTGATGTCGGCCCTCAGCGCCTCTCCGACCACGCTGGCGCCGACATGAGCCTCGATGCCCATGAGCTCCACGGTGGTGTGCACGAACTCGCGGAGAACCTCGGCGGCGGACGGAAGGTCGCCGGCGACGCGCTCGCCCGAGGGGCGCAGACGCGCCTCCACCCGGGCCTCGCTCTTGCCGCGTCCGAAGAAGCCACCCTTGCTGCCCTCTTCCATGACGACGAAGTCGACGTCAGCCTCGTTCACGTAGGGGACGACCTTGCGCAGCTGGTCCAGCGCCTTGCGCTTGGCCTCCTGGATGGTGGCCGCGCCGGCGAGCGTCGCGAACTCCGTGTCGTCGTCTTCGCCGTCGTCGAGAGGCTGAAGGTCGTCAGGCTCTGTCATCGCTGCCTCCGCTCCCCGCGGGAGTGACGACGGCCCCGCGGGCGGCTGCGCTCAGCCGCCCGCCGGGCCGCTCTGGCTCTTACCCTGACCCGCCGGCGGGCTCTGCTTGCTCTTGCCCTTGCCGGGCGGGGCCTTGCGGGCGCCCTTCTTGGCCGCCGGCTGGCCGGCGGCCGGCTTGGCGCCCCCCTGCTTTGCCCTCTCGGCCTTCTGCTTGGCGATGAGCTCCTCGCGGGTCTCCATGCGACTGCCCTGGGCCGCCGTGAGCGCCTCCATGATGCGGCTGCGCTTGGCCGGCTTGGCGCTCATCGTGGCAAGGTCTTTGGGCTTCATCACCTTGCGGATGAGGAGCTGCTGGCCGATGGTCCAGATGTTGGTGGTCACCCAGTAGACGAACAGGCCGGCCGGGAAGCGGAAGAGGAAGAACACGAACATGATGGGCATGGCCCGCATGATCATCTTCTGCGACTTGTCGGTCTGCGTGGAGAGCATCAGCTCCGTCGAGATGAGCTGAGAGACGACGTACAGCACGAGCAGGATGTAGTACGGGTCTGGCTTTCCGAGCTGAGGGATCCAGAGGAAGCTGGCGTGGTTGAGCGCAAAGACGGACGGCTGATAGATGGGGGCGCTGAGGGGGCCGAGGCCCTTGATGGCCGCGTACAGGCTGATGAAGACCGGGAGCTGAAGAAGGAGCGGCAGGCAGGAGGCAAACGGGTTGACCCGGTGCTCCTGATAGAGCTTCATCGTCTCCTGCTGGAGCTTGCCGCGGTCGCTCTTGTACTTCTTCTGCAGCTCCTTGAGCTGCGGCTGGATGGCCTGCATGGACTGCGCCGAGCTGAACTGCTTCCAGGTGAGCGGGAAGAGCACGAGACGGACGAGGATGGTCAGGCCGATGATGGCGAGGCCCCAGGTCCAGTTCGGGCCCAGACCCAGTGAAGCCAGGGCGTCGTTGATCGTGACGAGGATCCAGTGCAGCAGCAGGACCAGCTGCTTGAGGATGGGCAGGTTATACACGAGCGCTCACGTGCGTCTCGCAGTGTTCGTGCTCGCGCCCTTTGTGGCACGGCGGCACCGGGTCGTAGCCACCATTGCTGAATGGATTGCAGCGCAGCAGGCGCCACGTGGCAAGACCGAAACCGCGAATGGCGCCGTGCTCGCGCAGCGCCTCCACGGCGTAGTTGGAACACGACGGGTAGTACCTGCAACGCGGCCCCAGCAGCGGCGAGATAGTGTATTGGTACACCTTGATGAAGGCAATGAGCAGCGTGTTCACGAGCTTGGGACCTCGTCGAGAATGCCGGCGCGGACGAGAAGCTCGCGCACGGCCGCGCCAACGACGCCTTTCTCCCCGGCGCTCTCGCGAGCGATGAGCTCGAGCAGGTGCGGACGCGCGATCACCACGAGATCGTACTCCTCGGCCAGATGCCCCGCGCAGCCCTGGAAGGCCTCACGCAGCAGACGCTTGACTCGGTTGCGAACTACGGCTCCGCCCAGCTTCTTTGAGACCGACAGCCCCAACCTCGGCCCCTCGGCGCCCGCTTCGGCAGGGCGCCTGAAAGAGTAGAGCACGAGGTACCGGGAGGCCGTCGAGCTCCCCTGCCTGTAGATACGCTGGAAGTCGGAGGAACGCGAAAGGCGGGGGCGCTTGGTGGCCATGGGCCGGGCGACTATGCCGAGAGGCGCTTGCGCCCCTTCTGCCGCCGCTTCTTGATGACCATCCGACCCGCGCGCGTGCTCATCCGCTTGCGAAAGCCGTGGGTCTTGCTGCGCTTACGGGTGTTCGGTTGGTAGGTCCTCTTCACAGCTTCCTCGCTCGATTGCCAATACTCAGAACGTGCAGTATAGCCGTGCGGCGGAGGCCGGGTCAATTTGCTCGGCCGGCCTCCGCCGCACGTTCCTCCCCGCCACCGCCTAAGCTTTTCCCTGCATGCTGCCGATACGCCGAATGGACGACGGAGACAAGGCGATGCTACTCGAGGGATCGATCCACAGGTTCGACTTGGCGGGCGTGCTGCAGTTCCTTGCGCAGAACGCCGCCAGCGGCGTGCTCGAGGTCCGCGATTTCGAGGAGTACGGGTTCATCTACCTCGTGAGCGGCAGCGTGGAAGGGATCTCGCTGCCGATCAGCGACGAGAAGCTGGGCACGCGCCTCGTGAAGGCCGGCTGCCTCAGCGAGCTGCAGCTCGCCGAGGCCCTGATCGAGGACTCGGCGCTCACCCACGACCAGAAGAAGTTCAAGCCTTTGGGGCAGCGCCTCATCGAGAGGGGTTTCACGAGCGAAGACAAGATCCGCGAGGTCATGGGCCGGCAGACGCTGGACCAGGTGTTCGAGCTGGCCCACTGGCAGAACGGCGTCTTCGTCTACGACGAGCCCGAACAGATGCCGCACTTCCAGGTCGCGATCCAGGGCAATGTCCAGCAGCTCCTGCTCGACGCCTACCGGCGCATCGACGAGGGAGAGCACTCGCGCAAGACCGTGAACGTTGTGGACAACGAGGTGTGCTACGCCTGCCCGCTCGAGGACGAGTGCACGCCGGCGATCAAGACGAAGCATCTCAAGAACGACGTCTGCCTGTGGCGCGAGATGGGCGCCGTGCTGGACGACGAGTACGACAAGCTGCGCGACGCGCGCCAGCTCTACCGTTCCAAGGGAGACGACGAAGGAGCAGTGCTCGACGCCTCGCTCGACGGGGAGTAGCCTTTCCCGCAGGCGACGCGAGGAGCGACGACGAGCGGCGACCACTCCACCTCCGGCGGCGAGCTGCGCCGCAATCCGGTCAGCGGAAAGCTGACGATCATTGCGCCGGGGCGCGCGGCGCGGCCCAGCGACCTGCGCACCGCAGCGGCCGCCGGCGCCTCGGGCGCGTGCCCATTCTGCACCGGCAACGAAGCGCTCACCCCGCCGGAGGTCGAGGCCGTGCGGCCCGGCGGCGGCGGCCCCGACACCCCCGGCTGGCGAATCCGCGTCGTGCCCAACAAGTACGCCGCCCTCGCCGGGAGGCACGAGGTGATCGTGCACTCGCCCGATCACGACGCTGAGCTTGAGGACCTCGGCGACGAAGGTCTGCTCGAGGTCCTCGAGGTCTGGCGGCGGCGCATCGCCGCGCAGCTCGACGACGGGGCGGCGGCCGCGACACTGATCGTCAACCGCGGCGCGGGCGCGGGCGCGTCACTCGCGCACCCTCACGCGCAGCTCTTCGGCACGCCGGTCGTGCCGCCGCTCCTGCTCGACGAGCTTCTCGAGTTCGAGCGTTTCCGCAACCGCTACGGCGGCTGCGTGCTCTGCGCCGAGATCGACGCCGCCGGCGAGCGCCTCGTGCACGCCGGCGGCGTCGCGGCCTGGGTGCCGGCGGCGACGCGTTTCCCCGGCGAGCTGTGGCTGGCCCCCAGCGAGCACGAGGCAGACGTGCGGCTCGCCGACCTGCGGCCGCTGGCCGGCGCCGTGCGGCGCGCCCTGATCGCGGTGGACACCGCGACGGGCGGCGCGCCGCTCAACCTCTGGCTGCACACGGCTCCGGCGGAGCTTCGCGGCGCCTTCCACTGGCACGTCGAAGTGGCGCCGCGCCTCTCGAGCATCGCCGGGCTGGAGCTCGGCGCCGACATCGCGCTGGTAACGGTCGACCCCGAGGCCGCGGCGGAGGCGCTGCGCGCCGCGTGGCCTCAAGGCTGAGGGTCCGTCTCCACTTCGCGCAGCGCGAGCTGCCCGCAGGCCGCCTCGATCTCCGCCCCCGGCGAGCGCCTGACCGTACAGCTGACGCCCGCGGCTTCGAGCCGGGCGTGCAGGGCGGCGAGCTGGTCCGCCCGCGGGCGGGCGAACTCGCCGTCGCCGCCCGTCTCGTTGTAGGCGATCAGATTGAGGTGGTAGTGCGGCGGGCGCACCCTCGCCGCCAGCATCTGCGCCTGCTCGTCGGTGTCGTTCACCCCCCGCAAGACCACGTACTCGAACAAGACCTTGCGGTGAGTGCGCCGCACGTACCGCGCGCAGGCCGCGAACACCTCATCCAGACGATAAGTGCGGTTGAGCGGCACCAGGCGGTCGCGCAGCTCGTCGGTGGCGGCGTGGAGGCTCACCGCGAGGTTGAGCTGCAGCGGTTCCTCGGCCAAGCGATCAATGCCCGGCACGACGCCCACCGTAGACACCGAGATGGACCGCGCCGCCAGATTGAAGCCGGACTCGTCGTTGAGAAGACGGCAGGCACGCAGCGTCTCGTCGTAGTTGTGAAACGGCTCGCCCATGCCCATGAAGACGACGTTCGTGACGCGCCGGCCGGCATCGCGGAGCGACCGCGCGAAGTGGAGCACCTGATCGACCATCTCCTCGGCCGTCAGATCACGGCGCAGGCCGAGACGGCCGGACGCGCAGAAGGCGCAGCCCACGGCGCAACCGACCTGCGTTGACACGCAGACGGTGGCGCGCTTCGCGTAGGTCATGAGCACGGCCTCCACGGGGTGCCCGTCCAAGGTCGCAAACAGGGTCTTGCGGGCGGAGCCGCGCGGCGCGACAAGCGTCTCCATGTCCTCGAGAGAGAGCGGGCGAAGGCGCTCCGCCAGCGCCCGCCGCAGGCTCGCGGGAAGGCTGGTCATGCCCTCGAAATCGACGGCGAGACCTCGCGCAAGGGCCTCGTACACCTGGCGCGCCCGGTACGGCGGCTCTCCCAGGTCGGTCATGACGGCGGCGATGGTGTGCGGGTCGATCACCAGGCCATTGTACCCTCGCGCGCGGCAAGGACTGGCGCTCGTCCGCACGAACAACTACGCTGCAAAGCACAGGCCACCGGCAAGGGGACCCAGACCACATGACCACCGTACAGATCGTGGGCATCGTCGTTGCGGCGACAATAGTCCTTCTGCTCGTCATCGCGTTACTGGTGACGCGACGCCGGGGCTCCGCGGGCGAGGCGCCGGCGGCAGCGACTCACGCCTCGTTCCTCGACGACGCGCCGCAGGATACTCTCTCTGCCCTCGGCAAGGCCGAGCAGCCCATGGAAGACATCACCATCGACCCCGCCGTGCATCGCCAGATCCGGCGCGCAGGCGAAAGCCCGGCGCCCGCGCCCCCTGACGCCGCGGCAAGGCGGGAGCCAAGAGGCAATGGGCTGGGCCTGGACTGGGGGCCTTCGGGCGACGCTCCGGCATTCGCGGTGGCCTCGGCAGCGGCCGACGCCTTCACGTCACCGGCCGCGCCGCCGGACGCCGAGACCACCGGTGAACTGCCGGCCGCCGGGCCGGCCGCGGCCGTCACGGCGACGCAAGACCCCGTCACGGAGGGCGGCGTCTCCGCGAACGGACCGGCGCCGGCGCGGCCTTCTGAGGGCGGGCCCGCCGCCGAGGCGGGGCCGGCGTCCGGCCCCCGCGGCCGCCTGGTGCCGCTCTCCGACATCATCGTCACGACGAGCAACAAGATGGTCGACCTGCAGGACCCGGAGGTCCGCCGCATGCTCACCAACCTGGTCAAGGACGAGATCGATCAGGCCACGTACTGCCGGCAGCAGGGGCAGACTATCGACGCGGTGCTGCAGCTCACCGAAGCCGAGAAGATCTCGCGAGCTCTCGACATGCGCGAATCGGCCGCGGCGATCCGCAAGATGATGGACGACCTGCGGGGCCAGGTCTGAGCCCCGCTAGTTCGTAAGGCTCTGGAGCGGGGCGGGAATGCGGCCCCCGCGCTCCATGAACGCATCGTTCGTGGCCCTGCTCACGGCCATCACCGGCGCTTCCCCGAAGAGCCCGCCCAGAGTGACCCAGTCGCCGACCGTCTTGCCATAGGCCGGGATGAGGCGCGCGCCCGTGGTCTTGCAGTTGATCATGCCGATCGCCATGACGTCGGCGATCACGCCGGCGAGGGCGTTGCGCGGGATGTCGCCGGGCACGACGATCATGTCAAGGCCGAGCGAGCAGACCGCGGTCATGGCCTCGAGCTTCTCGATACTGAGGACGCCGTCGGCGGCGGCCTTGGCCATGGCGGCGTCCTCGCTCACCGGGATGAAGGCGCCCGAAAGGCCGCCGGTGGACGATGTGGCCATGGTGCCGCCCTTCTTGACCGCGTCGTTGAGCATCGCCAGGGCGGCGGTGGTGCCGGGGGCGCCCACCTGGCCCAGACCCATGCTCTCGAGGATCTCGGCGATGGAGTCGCCGACGGCGGGGGTGGGCGCCAGCGAGAGATCGATGATGCCCATCTGCGCGCCCAGCATCTGCGAGGCCTCGCGGGCCACGAGCTCGCCGACGCGGGTGATCTTGAAGGCGGTGCGCTTGATGAGGTCGGCGAGCTCGATGAGCGAGGCTTCGGGGTGGCTCGCGACGGCGCCGCGCACCACGCCTGGGCCGGAGATGGCCACGTTGACGCTCACCTCCGGTTCGCCGCTGCCGTGCATGGCGCCGGCCATGAACGGGTTATCCTCGGGCACGTTGCAGAACACGACGATCTTGGCGCAGCCGATGCAGTCCTGCGCCGCGGTCTTCTGAGAGACCGACTTGAGCACATCGGCCATGCGCACCACGGCGTCCATGTTGATACCGGCGCGCGTGGACGCCACATTGACCGACGAGCAGACGCGCTGCGTGCTGCTGATCGCCTCGGGGATGGCCTCGATGAGGGCGCTGTCGGCGTGCGTGAACCCCTTCTGCACAAGGCAGCTGAAGCCGCCGACGAAATCGATGCCGATCTGCTCGGCGGCGGCATCGAGGGCGCCCGCCACCTCGACGTAGGCGGCAGGGTCGTCGCTGCCCAGCACGTGGGCGATCGGCGTCAGCGAGACGCGCTTGTTGACGATGGGGATGCCGTACTTGTGCTCGATCTCGTCGGCCACGGCGACCAGCCGACCGGCGCGCTGCACGATCTTGGCGTGCACTCTCTCGGCGACCTCGTGCGGTTCGCGCCCGGCGCAGTCGGTCAGCGAGATGCCCATCGTGACGGCGCGCACATCGAGGTTCTCCGACCGGATCATGCTCACGGTCTCGAGGATCTCCTGCTCGGTGATAAAGACCACGGGGCGGCTCCTGGACGGGGCGGGCGCCGCTAGACGCGGTGCATGAACTTGAAGATGTTCTCGTGCTGCACGTTGATCTGCAGGCCGACGCGCTCGCCGGTCGCCTCGAGGGCGCCTTTGAGCGCGGCCATCGTAGTCTCCGTCTCGTCGAACGACACGAACATGATCATCGTGAACATGCCGTTGGCGACGGTTTGGCTCACGTCGTCGACATTGGCGTTCTGCTCGGCCACGGTGGTGGCCACGGCGGCCAGAAGACCATGGCTGTCGAGGCCCAGGGCTGTGACGATGACCGATGTGCGCATGGGCGTCGTTCCTCGCTGCGAATGGGCGGAGACAGGCGGATAGTATACTAGAGGCGATTCTCATGCCCTCCGCCCCCCGCTCCACAGATGCCGCGCCGCCGACCCTCCCCGGCCGCCTCGACCGCCTCGACCGCGAGCTCTCGCGGCGGGCGGCCACCGGTTGGCCGCATCCGCGCTGGTTTGCGCTCCCGCTGGGCGCCTTTTCGCTGACGGCCAACTACGGCATCCTCTGGTACGCCATCTGCGTCCTGCCGTGGATCTTCGGCGAGCCGCGTCCCCTGGCCCGAGCTCTGTTCGTGGCGGTGCCGGTCACGCTCGTGGAGGCTTCCGGCTTCCTGGTCAAGCGTCTGGTCGCCCGGCCGCGGCCGCCCATCGCCGACCCCACTCAGCCCCAGCAGATCCCGTTGCCCTTCAGCAAGTCGTTCCCCTCGTCGCACGCGAGCATGGCCGTGGTCGGCACGTTCACCGTCGGCACTCTGTACCCCGCAGCGCTGCCGGCCCTCATCGCGGTCACTGTGGTGCTCTGCTTCAGTCGCGTGTACCTCGGGGTGCACTATCTCGGCGACATCCTCGGCGGACTGGCGTTCGGGCTCGTGGTCGGCGCCCTCTGGATACTTCTGGTCCCGGCGCCGTTCTGAGATGACGGCGCTGCGCACACGTGGGGGGCTGCTCGCGGTCGCCGTAGCGGCGGCCCTCGTCGTCGCCATCGGTCTGGCAGCGGCCGGCGCCTTCGGCGGCTGCGACCAGCCCGCCAAGAAGGTGGGCCGACCCTCCGCGGCCGTATCGTCCACCGCCCACGGCGTGGTGGCCTACGTGCTCGCCAAGACGTTCGCCACCACGGTGCACCCACGCGCCGCCGACACCTGGGGCGAGATCGGGGCGCGCGAGTTCGTCTTCAGCGCGTTCCAGCAGTACGGCTACTTCCCGCGCACCCAGGAGTTCCTCGCCGACGCCACCCAGGGGCGCGTCCACTCCGCCGACATCATCGCCGTCAAGGAGGGGGAGTCGGCCAAGCGGCTGATCGTGGGCGCCCACTACGACTCGGCGCCCATCGGCGAAGGCTACTCCGACAATGCCACGGGCACGGGGCTGCTGCTGGAGACCGCGGCGCGCATCAAGTCGCAGGTCACGCCGTACACCATTGTCTTCGTCGCCTTCGGCGCCGAGGAGAAAGGCTTGCTCGGGTCCCGCTACTACGTGCGCACCATGAACGCCCTGGAGCGCCGCGCGACGATCGGCATGATCGACCTCGACGCCGTGGCCGGGGGCGCCGAGCTCTCGGTGACGAGCAGGTTCGGCGGACCCACGTGGCTGCGCGACGACGCGCTCACGGCGGCCAAGAGCCTGGGCATCCCGCTGGGCACCAGCCCGCCCGGCAAGGGGCGCCCGGCCGGCGTCTCGATGGCGCCCAGCGACGACGAGCCGTTCGCGCTCGCGGACATTGCCACGGCGACGTTCACGGCCACGGACTGGACGGCTGACGAAACCGGCCTCGCGGCCACCGCCGAGGACGGCCGCCTGTGGCACACGCGCAAGGACTCGGTGGCCTACATCGACCGCACCTACCCGGGACGCGTCCGGCGACAGCTCGCCGACCTCTCGCGCCTCCTCGAGACCCTGCTCACCAGCAAACTGGAGAAACGCCCGTGAAACTCGGCATCGTCGGCCTGCCCAACGTCGGCAAGACGACTCTGTTCAACGCCCTCACCCACGCGGGTGCGGCGGCCACCGCCTACGCCTACACGTCGGCCGAGTCCAACATGGGCGTGGTCGCGGTCCCCGACCCGCGGCTGGACCGCCTCGACGAGGTGCTCGAGACACCGCGCAAGGTCAGCGCGACCATCGACGTCGTCGACATCGCCGGCCTGGCGGAGGGCGCCAGCCGCGGCGAGGGTCTCGGCAACCGCTTTCTCGCCGACATCCGCGGGGTCGACGCCGTCGCGCACGTGATCCGCGTGTTCGCCAACCCGGAGGTCGCGCACGTACGCGAGACCGTCGATCCCCGGGCCGACGCGGATCTCGTCGAGATGGAGCTCGTGCTCGGCGACCTCGAGCTCGTCGAGCGCCGCATTGACAAGACGCGCAAGGCGGCGCGCAGCGGCGACAAGGCGGCTCGCCGCGAGCTGGCGACGCTCGAAGACCTGCTCGCCGCCCTGCAGCAGGGCCGGTCGGCGCGCAGCGTCGAGCGTCATCCCGACGACGCAGGCCTCTTTCGCGAGCTCGCGCTGGTCAGCGACCGGCCGGTCCTCTTCGTGTTCAACACCGATGACGGCGTGGGCGCGGCCGAAGCGCTCTCCGCCCACGCCGCGTTCGTGGAGTGGGCGCGCAGCCGCGGCGACCAGGTGGTCGCCGTCGCCGCGCGCCTCGAAGCCGAGCTCGCCGACCTCGAGGCCGACGACGCCGCCGAGTTCCGCGCCGAGCTCGGCGCCGACGAGGCGGGGGCCATCGATGTGTTCCTGCGCGCGGCCTACGAGGTCCTCGGCTACATCACGTTCTTCACCGGCGACTTTCGCAGCAGCGAGTCGCGCGCCTGGCAACTGCCCCGCGGCTGGACGGCCAAGCAGGCCGCGGGGCGCATCCACAGCGACATCGAGCACGGGTTCGTGCGCGCCCAGGTCGTGAACATCGACGACCTCATCGAGCTGCGTTCGTTCCACGCCGCCCGCGAGAAGGCTCTGCTTCGCACCGAGGGTAAGGACTACCTCGTTGAGGACGGCGACGTGATCAACTTCATGCACACGGGGTGAGGCAGGCGGAAACCCGCGACGGCCGGGCGGGCGCAGCCGCTCGCCGGCGCGGCAGCTCGCCGGGCGAGGGTCAGTCGCCGGCGGATTCGGCGGCCACGACGCGGTCGCGGCCGAGCCGTTTGGCAACGTACAGCGCCCGGTCCGCGGCCTCGAGCAGTCCCTCTTTGGTCTCGGCCGACTGCGGATAGACGGCCACGCCGATGCTGATGGTCAAGCCCCCGTTGTCGCGGTGGTGCTCGGCCACGGCGACGCGGATGCGCCCCGCGATCTCCACGGCTTCGGGCTCGGCCGCCCCGGGCAGCACGACGACGAACTCCTCGCCGCCGTAGCGCGCGACCAGGTCGGCGCGGCGCGTGCAGGTCTCGATGATGCGCGCCGTGGCCCGCAGCGCGCTGTCTCCGGCAGCGTGCCCGAGGCGGTCGTTGAAATCCTTGAAGAAGTCCAGATCGCAGAAGAGGAGCGCCACGCCGTAGCTCTCATGGCGCGCCCGGCTGAGCTCCTCGGTCAGGTGCTCGTGCAGATAGCGATGGTTGTAGAGACCGGTCAGGCCGTCGGTGATCGCCTCGATCTCGGCGCGGCTCAGACGGACGGCCGCCGCCTGCAGCGTCGAGACCGGGGTCTCCGTCGTCATGCGCGCGAAGCCCCTGGCTCCACTCGAGCTCAAGGCAGGCGCGTCGGCCACCACGGCGGCCAGGATCTCCCCGTCCTCGCCGACCAGCGGCTGGAGGCCGTTGACCCACACCCCGAAATTGTCGACGAAGAGCACGTTGGAGACGATGGGGCGCCCCGAGAGCACTCGGACGATGGCATCGTCGGCCATGACGTCCTCGCCGAGCGGCGAGCGGTCGGGCGCCTCGGCTTCCTCGGCGTCGACGACGATCACCGTGCGCCCTTCCCTGATCGCCGACGTCGTCATGAAGCGCACCTCAGGGTGTGCGTCACGCGTTTCCCGCAGGATGTTCTGGATCCTGACGTACTCCGGACCGGCCTCGTCGTCCGGATCGCGGAGCGCGGCGTGCCGCTCGGGGTCGATTCGTGCCGCGGCCTCGGCGGCGGCGCGCGTCGCCAACGCCCGCAGCACGGCCAGCCGCTCCAGCACGCGGAGGAACGCATCCGTCATGCCGGGGTCGAACTGCGCGCCCCGGCAGTGCTGCAGTTCGGCGAGGCACTCCTCGTAGGTGCGTGCGGTGCGATACGGGCGCTGCAGCGACATGGCGTCGTAGGAGTCGACGACGCAGAGAGCGCGCGCCAGCTCGGGGATCTCCTCGCCGCTCAATCCGGCCGGATAGCCCTGGCCGTCGTACCGCTCGTGGTGATGCCGCACGGCGGTCACGAGATCCTCGGAGAAGAGCGGCTTGATGATCTCGGCGCTCAGGGCCGGGTGCTGGCGCATGAGCTCCCATTCCTCGGCGTTCAACGGGCCCTGCTTCACGAGGACCCTGTCGGAGACGCCGATCTTGCCGATGTCGTGGAGGTACGCGGCTTCGCGCACCTGCTCGATCCACTCCGGCTCCCAGCCCAGCTCCTCGCCGAGCAGCACGGTGTAGGCGGCCACGCGCGCCGCGTGCCCCAGGGTGTAGTAGTCCTTGGCGTTGAGCGCGGTGGAGAGCCCCTTCAAGTTGCTCAAGTGGAGGGTCTTGATCTCTTGGTAGAGCCTGGCGTTTTTCGCGGCCAGGGAGAGATGCACTCCGACCCGCTCGAGGACGCCCGCGTCGACCGTCGAGAACGCGCCGGGAGAGGCCCCTCCAAGCATGAGCACCCCGATGAGGATGTGCTGATCGAACAGCCCGATGCCGGCACTTGAGAGGATGCCGGCGGCGGCCGGCGGCACATGCCCTTTCGGCATGGACCCTGCGTCCGCACCGTCGAAGATGACCACGCGCTCGCGGCGCAGCCGCTCGAGCACGTCGCCAAGGGCGTCGCCGGTCACCGGCACCCCGCGCGGCAGCGCGGAGGGCTGCGGCCCGTAGACCTGCAGGAGCTCGCCGTGCTCCACCAGCGCGAGACTGTAGCTCGCAATGGGGATGAGACGTTTGAGACCGGCGACGGTGGCCTCGGCGATCTCGCCGAGATCGAGACTGGCCGTGGTGCGCCTCGCGATCTCATTGAGCAGTTCCGCTTCGCGGCGGCGGCGCTCGAGGTCGCCGATCAGCAGCGCGTTGTCCATGGCCAGAACGGCGACGCGGCACACCGCCTCCACGAGGCCTATCTCGTCGCCGGAGAACTCGCGCTCTCGGCGGGTCTCCGTCAGCTCCAGGGTGCCGGCGACCGCACCCTTGGCGATGAGCGGCACCACGAGGTAGCTCTTGACGTGGTGAGCCGCGAGCCACGCCCGACTCTCGGGGTCGATGCGCGGATCGTCCAGCGACGTGACGGCCGCCGCGCGCCGGGTCTCGATCACGAGACGCGTCACCGGCCAGTGCTCCAGCCCGACGAACACGCCGGGCTCGGTCCCCTCGGTCGGCGCGCCCAGCGACGAGGTGGCGACGCACTCGAGCCGGTCGTCCCCGGCGAGCAGGAAGGCGTTGCATTCGCTCACATCGGCGACGGCTCGCACGCGCTCGGCCACCATCTCGAGAAGCTGGTGAGTGTCGAGCGTCCCCGAAAGCTCGGCGCTGATCTCGTTGAGCAGCGCCGCGCGCCGCGAGCTACGGTCGAGCTCGCCGTACAGGCGCGCGTTGACGATCGCCTGCCCCGCCACCTGGCTGAGCCCGCGGAGCAGGTCCAGCTGCCCGAAGGACCGTGGCTCGCTGTCGTACAGCGCCGCGGTGCCCACAATCTGGACGCCGTTGATCAGCGGGACGATGACGCCCGCACGAAAGCCATACCGCGCCCAGCGATGCTGTTCCAGCAGGCTGGCGCGGGCATCCGCGACGACGTCCTCGACCGCCACCGGACGGCCGGTCCTGAGCGCCAGACCGGTCAGAGGGAAATCGGCCACCACGAACTCCCGGCCGGCGTAGTCCTGGTCGGCCGAATCGCCGTCGTCCACCGAGACGAGAGCGCGAAGCAGCTCCCCATCCACAGCATAGATATCGCAGGCGGCCGCCCCGGTGGCCCCGCGCATCCTTCGCGCGATGGAAAGAAGCACGCGCTCGACATCGAGCGTGGAGCTGAACTCGAGGCCGCCTTCGACGAGGGTGCGGAGGTCCCGGTTGCGCCCTTCAAGCCGGCTCAGCAGATCGGCGCTCTCCATGGCACCGGCGACAAGCTGCCCCACTCCGGCGGCGAGCTCGATGCACTCCTGCCAGTCGCGCGGACGGGCGTCGAAGAGATCGATGAGGCCGACCGCCACATCCTGGACCACGAGAGGGATGCAGAGCTCGCTGTGAAGGCCCTGCGCGAGCAGCGTTTCGCGCTCCGGCGCCGTGAGCTCCGACGCCTCCACATCGGCGACCACCAGGGTGCGGTGCTCGCCGAAAGCCTTGGCGCTCGTCGGATTGCTCGAGAGATCGAGGACGCTGCCCTCGTATGACTCCAGAAACCCATGCGTCCCCGCGCTCACCACGCAGCGATAGCCCTCGCCGTCGATCTGGTAGATGTCGCAGTGAGTGGCGCGGACGGCCTGGATGAGGCGCGTCGCCACGGTGCGCAGGAGCTGCTCCGCGTCGTAGGTCTGGGAGAGGAGCTGCGCGAGGTCAAAGAGCTCCTTGAGGACGCGGCTGCGGTCTTCAAGCGCGTCCAGCAGCAGCGCCTTTTCCAGTGCCCCGGCCACGACGTGCGCGGCGCCGCGCGCGTACTCGAGGGTCGGCGGCGAGAAGGTGCCGGGCCGACCGCCGTAGAGCTCGACGAGGCCCACCACTCGATCCTGCACGAGCAGGGGGATGCAAAGCTCACAAAAGAAGCCGTACTTGTCGTAGACCTGACGATCGTGCTCATTGAACCGACGATCGCCGCGATCCTTCACGTGAATCACGACGCGCTCGGCGATCGCCTCTCGCGCCACGGCAAACGAATCCGTGCGCAGGATGTGGCCGACCGCGTCCTTATCGGGACCACCCTGGTCCAAGCTGAGGAGGCAACGCAGGTCGCCATCCCGCTCGAGCCGGAAGACGTCGCAGGTGGCGGCGCCCGTCGCGGCGAGCATGCGCCCGGCGACCGCGCGCAGCATCCCGTCCATGTCGTCCCAGTGACTCGCCGCCTCGCCGAGATCGGCGAGCGCGCGAAGGACCTCGCGCTCGCCGCCCTCGCCGCCGCGAGCGGAGCGCAGCAGGTGGTCGCGCGTCAGACCCTCGAGGGCGGCCGGCTCGAAGCGCCGGTGGCCGCCCGGGCTGCGCCGGCAGGACAGCACGCCGGCGTCGCAGGCGCGGCGCACGGTGGATGGGCTCACGCCCAGCTCAGCCGCGGCCTCGGCCACGCTGAGAAGCTCGGATGTCGAAGGTCGTCGTGTCAAGAGCGCCCGCTGCTTCGCACAGGAGGTATCGGTGACAGCGTACCAGAACTTGGGCAAATCTGTCTGGCACGCAGCAGCGCAGCGGTTTGCCGGCGTCGCGGAGCGCTGAGGAAGGCGCGCGCCGGACTCAGAGATCCGACGGCATCCGGATTCCGACGGTGGCCGCCAAGAGACTTGAGACGCGTCCCGGGATGCCGGCGGCGCCGGCCGGCGGCGAAGTCTTGCCGCCGGCCGGGTCGCCGCCGCTCCCCCCGCACGCCCCGACGGCGACGAGCGACAGCGCCTCAAGAGCGACCGCAGCCGCAAGCGCCGAACCCGTGTGTCTCATCGGCGCTCCCTTCCCGGGCGCTGTCGCACCCGTCGACGTCAAAGCAGGGAGACGCTCGGCGGCCGAGACGGGTTCGTCGCGAAATCCACAATGCCCGTGGGGCCCGGCGCCGCTCCGCGCGACCACCGGCAAGGTAGAATCCGCAAGGCCCTCCCCGACGCAAGGAAAGCAGTGACACTCCCAGGTGCCTCGAACGCACTCCCGGCCGGCTACCGGCTGCGCCGGCCCACCGCTGCCGACGTCCCCGCGGTGGCCGACCTGAAGCGCGCGGTGGAGATCGCACGACACGGAGACAGCGACGTGACGCACGCCCAGGTCGTGGAGGAATGGGCCTTGCCGCGCCTCGCGCCAGACGAGGACCTCTGGCTGGTCGAGACAGGCTCCGGCGAGGTCGTCGCCTACGCCCTGGTCTGGATGGAGAAGCCGCCCAACGTGTTCGTCGCCGAGCAGACCGTCCACCCCAGCCATCGCGGCCGCGGTCTCAGCGAGCTGCTTCTGGAGCTGTGTGAGGAGCGGGTGGCCTTCGCGACGGCGCCCGCGCCCGGCGGAGCGCCCACCAACCTGGGCGTCTGGACCCACGAGGACGACGCCGTGCGACGCGCCCTCTACGGCCGTCACGGTTTTCGCTACGTGCGCACGTTTCTGCGCCTCGAAGTCGACCTCGCCGAGGCGCCGGCGGCGGCGGTCTGGCCGGCGGGCATCGCGGCGCGGCGCTTTCGCCGGCACCGCGACGAGGCCGCCGTGCACGCCGCCGGCGAGGAAGCCTTTCAGGATCACTGGCGCCCCTACAGCATGGACCTGGACGAGTGGTTGGCCTTTCGCTTCGAGCGCCCCGACCTCGACCTCGACCTCTGGTGGGTCGCTTGGGACGGTGAGAGCGTGGCCGGCAGCCTGCTGGCTTTCGAGTCGCCGCTCGGCGGCTACGTCGACTCGCTCTTCGTGCGCCGACCCTGGCGCGCTCACGGGCTCGGCCGCGCCCTGCTGCGGGAGGCCTTCGCCGAGCTGCGCCGGCGCGGCCTCCCCCGCGCCTACCTCGGCGTGGACAGCGAGAACCCGACCGGCGCCATGCGCCTCTACGAGTCGGTAGGGATGCGCCCGCGGCGAGGCGCTCACCTCGTCTTCGAGAAGAACCTGCCGGGCGACTGAGCTGCCGGCGGCGCAAGCCCGCGTCGCCTGCGCGGGCGACGGCGCCGTGGTCAGCGCGGCGCGGCAGGCCGCGCCGCGCGCGCCAGGCGCCGCAAGCGGCCGGCCGCATCCAGCAGCAGGCCGCCGTATACCATGCCGAACAGGCCGATCGCCCAGGCGACCTCCAGCGGGTCGTCCTTGGGCACGGCGATCAGCGCGATGCCCACCAGCAGAGAGAGGCCGCCGGCGAGAAACAGCGACACGTCGCTGCCGGCCAGCCGGCGCAGCCGCACGCCGGCCTCGATCTCGAAGACGCCGGTCACGACCGCCCAGGCGGCCAGCAGCGAGAGCAGGCCGAGGCCGCCGAGCCCCGGCCACGCCAGCGCGACGACGCCGACGGCCATGCCCACGACGCCCTCGGCGAGAACCACCCACCATTGCCCGAGCGCGTCGCGCCCGACCACGGCCACAGCCCCCAGCACCAGACCGTCGACGAGCGCGAAAACGCCGAACGCGACCGCGAGCACCGCGGCGCCGGGGTCCAGCCAAAAGAACACCGTGAGACCGAAGACGAGAGCAACGGCGCCGCGCAGGGCGGTCATCCACCACTTCTCATAGAAACCGATCAAGACCGCGCTATCGTCGACCACCGCCGCCCGCGACGCAAGCGGAGGGCGGCGGACGGGGGGCACGGCCGACCGACGGCGGCGGCGACGCGGCGGCTGCCGGCGCCTTTCCTTGACACCTCAGGTGCCCCGGCATGTAATGAGTGCCTTGGAGCACCTGTCGGGTGGGGCCGGGAGGAGACGTGCACGTGGGGGACTCGTTCGTCGGCCGTCAGCGCGCGGTACGACGCGCAGCCTGTGACCTGCGCCGCGCCGTGGCGCGCGTTTGCCGGCTCCTCTTCTGCGGATCCCCTGCGCGCCGCTGCGTCGGCGGCTTCTGGTTCAGGCTTCGCGGCGAACGCGGACCCTGGTGAAACCCCTCGCCCGCCGGGCCGCCGGGCGGGCGCGCGGCACGCCATCCCCGCGGCCGACCGCCTCTCGACCCATCTCCGAAATCGACGATCTCGCCCGCCACCCACGAAAGGAACAGTGATGAGCCACCTCAGTCGAGAGAGTGCCCAGCGCGGCCGAAGGCTTCTCCTGGCTCTCCTGTTCGCCGGCGCCGCCGTCCTCGTGTTGGCCGGCACCGCCATGGCCTCGTCGAGCCCGGCCCCCGCGGTCAAGACCTCCTTGCACATCGGATGGGTCCAGGAGCCCGACAACCTCAACCCGTTCGTCGGCATCCAGGGCACCGACTACCTGCTCTGGCACCTGAACTACGACTTCCTTGTGGGCTTCGACGCCAAGACCCTGGAGCCCAAGCCGGAGCTGGCGACCAAGTGGGAGGTCTCGCCGGATGGCACAATGTGGACCTTCACGATCCGCGGTGACGCGACGTGGACGGACGGCGTGCCCGTGACGGCCAGGGACGTCGCCTTCACCTTCAACTACATCAACGAGAACCAGCTGCTCAACCTGTCCGCGTACACCGACGGCGTCACCAAAGCCGTGGCCGTGAGCGACACCGAAGTGCAGATTTACACGAAGGCCCCCAAGGCCAACATGCTGCGCATGGTCGTGCCCATCCTGCCGGAGCACATCTGGAGCAAGGTGAGCGGCAAGGCGGCCACGAGCACATACCAGAACAAGCCGCCGATCGTTGGCGACGGACCCTTCCAGATCGTCGAGTGGCAGAAAGGCAAGTTCGTGCGCCTCGTGGCCAACAAGACGTACTGGGCCGGCGCGCCCAAGGTGGACGAGGTGATCTTCCAGCTCTACACGAACCCCGACACGATGTCGCAGGACCTCAAGCTGGGGACCATCGACGGCGCCATCAACGTGCCGGCGGCGCAGTTCAAGCAGCTCGGCGCAGAGCCCGGTCTGGCGGCCGACAACGCCACTTCCTGGCAGTTCGTCGAGATCGGCATGAACTGCTACGACAACGCCAACTCTCTGGGCAACCCGGTGCTGCTGGACAAGCAGTTCCGCCAGGCTGTTAATTGGGCCGTGGACCGCGAGAAGGTCGTGTCTGTCGCCATGAACGGCTACGCCACCGTGGGCTCGTCGCTCATCGTGCCGTACTCCAAGTACCACTGGCAGCCAACGGCCGACCAGACCTTCGCCTACGATCCGGCCAAGGCCAACCAGATCCTCGACGACGCCGGCTACAAGGACGTCAACGGCGACGGCTACCGCGAGACCAAAGACGGCCAGAAGCTCAGCCTGCGCTTCTACGCCACCTCTGACTCCCCCGAGAACCAGACCGCCGGCAAGCTCATCGTCGGCTGGCTCAAAGACGTCGGCATCAAGCTGCAGTTCCAGGTGATGGACGCCGGAGCCCTGATCGACGCGCAGTACAACTACAAGGGCAGCACGTACGCTCCCGACTGGGACATGTTCATCTGGTACTGGACGCAGGACGTGGATCCGCAGTTCATGCTCAGCATCTATACGCCCGCGCAGATCGAGGGCTGGAACGACTGCCTCTGGACCGACCCTGCGTATACCAAGCTGAACACGCAGCAGTCGCAGACCATCGACGAGACCGCGCGCCAGCCGATCGTCGACCAGATGCAGCAGATGTTCTACGATGCCGCCCCCTACGCGATCCTCGCCTACCCCTTCCAGCTTGAGGCCTACAACACCGCTGCCTGGCAGGGGTGGGTGCATGTCCCCGGCGACGCCACCGGCGGCCAGCAGGGCTCTGTTCTGTACAGCTACAACAACATCGACACGTATCGCCTCGTGGAGCCCAAGATGGGCGCCGTCGGGACGACGTCGTCGTCGGGCGGCAACACGACGCTCATCATCGTGGTCGTGGCGGCGGTGGTGGTAGTGGCCGTGGCGGCGGTCCTTCTGCTGCGCCGCGGCCGCGGACGGGCCGAGACCGAGTAAGGCGCTGCCCCGTGACCCTGTGGGCCGCGCGCGGCAGCGGCGCCCGGCGGTCGTGTACACTCCTCCGGGCACACCACCGGGAGGGATCATGGCCGTCATCGAGGCCGAGCATCTGAGCAAGCGTTTCGGCAAGAAGGTCCTCGCCGTCGACGACGTGAGCTTCAGCATCGAGCCTGCCACCATCACCGGTTTCCTGGGCCCCAACGGCGCCGGCAAGACCACCACCTTGCGCATGCTCGTCGATCTCGTGCGGCCGTCGGGTGGCACGATCCGCATCCTCGGCAGCCGCTACCGCGACCTCGCGCGGCCCACGACCCGGGTCGGCGCTCTGCTCGACGCCTCCGGCTTCCACCCGGGCCGCTCCGGAGCCAACGCCCTGCGCGTCGTGGCGACGAGCGCCGGCATCTCGTACGACCGCGTCGACGCGGCCCTCGAGATGGTGGAGCTCGAAGGCGCGGCAAGGCGCGCCGTGAAGGGCTACTCCACGGGCATGAAGCAGCGCCTCGCCCTGGCCGCCGCCCTGCTCGGCGACCCTGAGGTCCTCCTCCTCGACGAGCCCGCCAACGGCCTCGACCCCGAGGGAGTCCGGTGGCTGCGGACCTTTCTGCGGGCGCGCGCCGCCGAGGGCCGCACCGTGCTCATCTCGAGCCACGTGCTTGCCGAGGTGGAGCAGACCGTCGACGACATCCTCATCATCAGCCGCGGCAAGCTGCTGGCCCACGGCCCGATCAACGAGCTCACGCGCACCGCTCAGCCGGTGGTGCGCGCGCGCGCGCCGCAGGCCGAGAAGCTCGAGGGCCTGCTGGTCGCCAAGGGCGCGGCGGTGAACCGCCTCGGCGACGCCCTTGCCATCCGCGGACCCGGGAGCGCCGAGGTCGGCGAGATCGCGCACGCCGGCGGCCTGGTGCTTCACGAGCTCCTCACGGAACAACCCAGTCTCGAAGACCTGTTTCTGCAGATCGCCGGCACGAGGAAGGAGTCGTGAGCGCCCTTCTGCGCGCCGAGCTTCTCAAGCTGCGCAGCACGCGCACGGCACTCGGCATGGGGATCGCCGCCGCCCTGGTCACCATCCTGCCGGCCGTCCTGTTGATCGCCTTTCTGCCCAAGAGCACGATCGGCGGCGACCAGGCTCCCGGGATCCTCACGGCGGGGAGCAGCCTCGTCACGTACATCCTGCTCGTGTTCGGCATTCTCGGCATGACCGGCGAATACCGTCACGGGACGATCACCTATACGTATCTGGCCACGCCGCGCCGCGGCCGGGTGATCGTCGTGAAGCTCGTCGTGTACGCGCTCGTCGGTTGCGTCGCGATGCTGCTCGCGCTCCTGCTCGCCAACCTGATCGGCGTGATCGGTCTGCCCATGCGCGGCGTGAGCTACCCGGCCCCAGACGGCGCGGCGCTGGCCGACTACGCCCGGCAGATCGTCACCGCCGGGCTCATCACGGCCTTCGGCGTCGCCCTCGGGGCGCTGTTTCGCGCCCAGGTCGTCACGGTGGCGGGCACGCTCATCTGGGCGCTGATGATCGAGCCGCTCATCGTCGTCTTCAAGCCACATATCGGGGCCTGGCTACCGTTCAACGTGTTCAGCCAGGTCATCTCGCTGCGGATCGGCGACACAGGCAGCGCTGCCGAAGGGCTCTCACGCCCCGAAGCATTTCTCGTCAGCATCGGCTACATCGCCGCGGTGAGCGTGCTGGCCGTGTTCATCTCGATGCGCCGCGACGTCACCTGAGCGGCGGCGCGGCGCTCGCGTCCGGGACCGACTGATGACCGGCCGGGCCTTCGCCATCCGGGGACCGCTGAGCGGGCAGGGCGCGCGCGCCGAAGGCATTCTGCGCGCCCTGCCCGGCTGGTTCGGCATCGAGCAGGCGATCGTCGACTACGCGCGCGCCGCGGAGGAGTTGCCGACGTTCGTCGCCGAAGCCGGTGCGCAGACCATCGGCTTCGTGACTCTTGAGCAGACCAGCGACCGCGCCGCCGAGCTGCACGTGATGGCGGTGGTGCCGCGGTGGCACCGGCGCGGGGTGGGCGGCGCGCTCGTGGAGCGCGCCGCTGCGCACGCCCGCGCCGGCGGCTGCGCACTTCTGCACGTGAAGACCCTGGCGCCGAGCGACCCCGACCCCGGCTACGCGGCGACCCGCTCCTTCTACGCGGCCGTCGGCTTTCTGCCGCTGGAGGAGCTGCCGCAGGTCTGGGGTCCGGAGAACCCCTGCCTGCTCATGGTGAGGGTGCTCTGACGGCGCTCACGCGGCCGGCGCCGGCGGCGTGAACACGCGCGCCGCGAGCTCCTTGTCGAGCTGGTACAGACCGGCCGGCTGGTCGCCCGCCATGGTGAACTTCTGCACCATGTCGCCGGCGCTCTCTTCTTCCTCGACCTGCTCGGCGATGAACCACTGCAGGAAGTTGTACGTGGCGTGGTCCTTGAGCTCGAGGGCCAGCGAGGCGAGGTCAAAGATGCGCGCCGTGACCTTTTCCTCGTGGGCCAGCGCATCCTTGAACATGTCGAGGCCGGCGGCCCACTCCGTGCGCGGCCTGGCGATCGCCTCGAGCGTCACGCGTCCGCCGCGCTGGATGACGTAGTCGAACATCTTCTGCGCGTGCGCGAGCTCCTCCTGATACTGGACCGTCATCCAGTTCTGGCCGCCGGACATGCCGAGCTCGGAGAACTGCGCCGCCATGGAGAGGTAGAGGTACCCGGAGTAGAGCTCCCAGTTGATCTGCTCGTTGATCGCGGCCTGAATCTTCTTGTCCAGCATGATCCCACCCTCTGTCGCGTTTGCCGCTTATCTACCCACCCGCAGCGGGGGGAGTAAACCGCAGCGCGTCGAAGACGTGGCGTGACCCCTACGCGGACGTGACGAGATGAGCCGAGCATTCGTCAAGGAGCCCGACGAGGGGGCTCCGGACGAGGGCCTCCCCGAGCGGCAGATCAGCGACCACCCGAACAACGTGACCCCGGGCGGCCTGCGGCAGCTTGAGCAGAAGCTCGGCGAGCTCGAAGAACGGCGCCTCGAGCTGCTCGCCGCCGTGGAGGAGGGCGACGCCCTGGCGCGAGGCCAGCTCGACTATGTCGACCGCGACCTGCGCTACTTCACGCGGCGCTTCGAGACGGCGATCCTCGTGGACCCGCGCCGTCAGCCGCGGCGCATGGTGAAGTTCGGCGCCACCGTAACCGTGGACGAACAGTCCGGCGCCCGGCGCACGTTCACGATCGTCGGCGAGGATGAGGCCGACCTCAAGGCCGGCAAGATCAGCTACGTCTCGCCGCTCGCCGAGGCACTGCTCGAGGCGCGCGTCGGCGCCACCGTGCTGTGGCGGCGCCCGGCGGGCAACCGCGAGATCACGATCACGGCGATCGACTACCCGGAGGGGTGAATCGCCCGTCGCGTCACTCGAGCACCCTCGCCAGATACGCCGGCGTGGGCTCCTGCCCGAGCAGCAGGCCGGTCGCGCCTTTCTGCGTGTCCCAGCCGTAGGAGCGATCAGGATTATCGTCGGTCATCACCGCCAGCGCCCAGCGCCGGCCTCCCTTCTCTAGCCACGCCGCCTGCAGCATCAGGCGATTGTCCATGCCCAGCCAACCGCCCTTGAAGAAGGTCGTCCAGCCGGCCGGCCCCGCGGCGGCCGGGATGCCCCAGCGCTGGATCGGCGTGATCCCCGAGAGCAGCCGGCGGGCGAAGGCGCGCCGCGAGGCCGGGACGTAGCTCAGGTAGTCGTAGAAGAAGCGCGCCTGGTCGGCCGCTGAAAGGCGCGTGTCGATCCACCCCGAGCCCGGCCGGAAGTCCCGCATCCCCGCCGCGGCCGCCACCTTCTCGAGCCCCTTCTCGCCGACGACGGCGTAGATGGCGTAGGCGCTCGCGTTGTCTGACTCTTCGATCATCTTTGTCGCCACGGGGTCGAGAGAGGCGTCGGGCCCGGGGTGCGAGCGCAGGTAGGCGACCAGCAGCATCGCCTTGACAAGGCTCGCCCCCTGGAACGTCGCGTGCTCGTTGAGCCCGCTGAAGCGGCCGTGACTGTCGACGATGGCGACGGCCACCTTGCCGCTGCGGTCCGCGGCCCACTTCAGCGCCGCGACGACAGCCTGGCTCCCCGGAAATGCCGGCGGCAGCGGCGGCAGCACCGTCAGCCGGGCCGGCCGCGCGGTCGACTCGCCGGCTCCGGCGCCGTCGTCGACGTGCACCAGGTACGAGTAGCGGCCGGCAGCGAGGCCGACGCGGAAGCTCACGCTGTGCGTCTCCCCCGCCGCGAGCGCGTCGCCGAGGCGCTGCGCCCTGGCCTGCTCGCCGCCCGCGGCGAGCACGACGAGCGTCGCCGCCCACGAACGCCCGGCCGCGTCGTCGATGCGGTAGCGGAGCCTGACCGTCTGGCCGCGATGGACCTGGGCGGCGCCGAGGGCGACGGTGCGCACGGCGACCGGGCTCGGTGACGGGCTGGCTGACGGAGTCGCTGACGGGCTCGCCGCGGCGCCGCGCAGTCCGGCCTGAGCGCCGGCGCCGCGCCCGGCGACGATGAGCACGCCGGCGACGCACGCGGCGATGCACGCGGCGACGCACGCCGCCGTGAGCAGCCTTCGTTTGCGGCGGCGCTGCCGCGCGCGTCCGGCGGACTCGTACACGCTGCGGCCGGGGAGCGCCGGGCTCACCGCCGACGCCTCCGCGGTGCGCAGGGTCCGCCGACTCTTCTTGCCGCTGTCGCAGTCACGCCCCCGATACTATCGCGCGCCGGCGGCCCGGCGCGCACGCCACGGCGCAGCGAGAGGTGGGCATTTTCCCCTCAGCGGCCAGTATCCTCGTTCCAGAGTGCGGGATTCGGCGCGATGAGCTCCTGGATCAGCGCCGCGCCCTCGAGATCGCCGAGCTGGACGCGGCGATTGTGCCCACACCAGCTGAGGGTGCCCTCGCGGCAGAGCACGGAGCCGATCGGGATGTCTCCCTCACGCCGGCCAAGGCACGCCTCGGCGAGCGCCGGCGACATGAGCTCGCGCCGGACATCGAGGGGCAACGGAGCCTCGCGGCCCAAGCGTCGCCCGACGCCGCCACGCGGGGAAGAACCGCGCGATGGATACTCTGGCGGAGCGACATGGGAGTCGAACCCACCCAGGACAGGATCACTGCCCCGCAGACGGTTTTGAAGACCGCGGTGGTCACCGGACCACGAGCCGCTCCGCTGGCCCCCATCTTCGCACGCCGGCGCGCGGCGGTCATCCGCGCGTGGCTCCAGCAGAATGCGCTTGCCGACTATACTGCACAGGAACGCCCTTCTCCGGAGGCATATGGCGGATCGACGCACACAGGCGCACTTTCTCGATGCCGTCCGGCCGGCGTTGCTGGACAGCGTGATCACGGCGGTCAGCCGGGCTCGCGGGTCCGCCGCCGGCATCCAAGAGGTGCTCGCGCTCACGATGGGCACCCTCGACTTCGAGGCCGGCGCGGTCGTCCTCTTCGACGAGGGCGGCGAGACCGCGCGTCTGGCCTGCGAGCGCGGCCTACCCGCTGAGATCTGCCGTCGCTGCGAGTCGTTTCGCATCGACCAGCCTCCTTGCGACGTCCTGGCGCGCGGCGAGCCGCTGGTGCGCCTGCGCGAGCGCGGCGATCCGGTGCTCGCCGATCTTGCCTGCATGGCCGCAGTGCCGCTGGGCACCGTTGAAGGCGTCGTCGGCGCCCTCTGCGTGGCGTCCCGCGCTCCCCGCGAGATCTCCGACGAGCTGGTGGCTGTGCTGCTCGCCGTCGGCCGCGCAGTCGGCGAGCTGGTGAGGCGAGTCCGCGCCGAGGAGGAGGTGCGCCGCCTCAACCTCGCGCTGGAGGCCACCGTGGCAGAGCGCACGCAGGCGCTCGCGGCCGCCAACGGCGCCCTTCTCGCCGAGATCGACGAGCGCCGCCGCGCCGAGCTGGCGCTGCGCGGCAGCGAGGAGCGCTACCGGCGCATGTTCGACCTGGACCCGGACGCACTGCTGGTCGTCGACAGCGAGACGCAGCGCCTCCTCGACGCCAACGCCGCCGCGTCGCGCATGTACGGCTGCTCGCGAGAGGAGCTGGTCGGTCGCGACATCACCGACCTGTGGGCCGAGCCCGCGACGGCCGGCGACGCGGCGAGCGCCGTGAGCAGCGCCGATGCCACGCTCGTGCCGGTGCGCCGCCACCGCCGCCGCAACGGCGAGGCATTCCCCGTCGAGGTCGCGGCGAGCACCATCGAGATCGCCGGCCGCACCTTTGTCACGTACGCGCTGCGCGACGTGACCGAGCGCGTGCGTCGCGCCGGCTACATGGCCGCCGTCGCCGAGATCCAGCGGCGCCTGCTGAACGCCGACCAGGCGCTGAGCCCGGACGAGCTCTACCGGCTGATCTTGCCGCCGCTTCTGGAGGCCACCCGCGCCGATCGCGTCTACGTGTTCCAGAACCGCGTTGACGAGCAGGGCCGGCTGCTCGCCGACCAGCGTGCCGAGCTGGTGCGACCGGGAATCTCCGCGCAGATCGACAATCCGACGCTGCAGGGGCAGCCCTACGAAACGCTGGGTGCGGAGTGGCTTGAGCCTCTGCGCCGTGGTGACCCGGTGATGCGTCTCACCGCCGACTTCCCGGAGCCCACGCGCTCATACCTTGAGGACCAGGAGATCCGCTCGATCCTCGTTCTCCCTCTCATGGGCCACGGCGAGCTCTGCGGCTACATCGGCTTCGACAACTGCAGCGACTCACGCCTCTGGGACTTCTCGGAGGTCGCGCTGCTCACCACGGCGGCCACGGCGTTGGCCGCCGCTCTCGAGCGGCGGCTGGCGTTCGACGCCTTGCGCGGCAGGACGGCGGAGCTGGCCGCGCTGCTCCACGCCAACCAGACCATGGCGTCGAGCATCGACTACGAGGAGGTGCTGCGCGGGGTCGCCCGCGCCGCCGGCGAGGCCGTCGGGAGCCCCCAGTGCATCATTTGGGAATACGTGAGCGAAGGCGATCGCGCCGAGTTCCGCTGCCTGTGGGAGAGGGAGCCGCAGCCGGGCCTGGCGAAGAGCCTGGAGGGGGCCTCCTACGACATCACCACGCACAGCGGCGGCATGCGCGCCCTGCGCGCCGGCGTCGTGGTGCCGCAGTCGATCTCGGACCCCGGGCTCCGCGCCGCGGACCGCGAGGACATGGAGCGCTTCGGAGAGAAGACATGGCTCACTGTGCCGCTGGTTTCGGCGCACGTGCTGATCGGCGTGATGATCCTCATCGAGACCGCGGCGGAACGCCGCTTCAGCGCCGACGAAATACGGCTGGCAGGCGCCATCGGCAAACAGGCGGCGGTGGCGCTGAGCAATGCCCGTGTGCACCGCCGCCAGGCCGAGCGCAACCGCTGGCTGGGCACGCTCGTGGAAGCCGGGAGCGTGGTGGCCTCGACGCTCGACGCCGACGAGCTGCTGGCGAAGGTCGCGCGCCTGGCGGCGGAATCGCTCCTGGCGCCGGTCGCCTTCATCTACGAGTACGACCGGGAGCGCGACGCGATCGTGACGCGTTCGCGCTTCGGGGCGGACGGTGTCGGGCGCGTCGACCCGCTCGGCACGGTCTTCCCGGTGAGCGGGGCGCCCGGCGACCGGCAGGCGCTCGAAGAGGGCAGGGTGTTCGTGGAGACGATCTCCGACCCCGGCCTCGACGAGTACGTGCGCACCGAGATGCAGGCGAGCGGCGAGAAGACCCTGCTCAATGTGCCGTTCCGTTTTCAGGGCGAGGCGCTGGGCCTGCTTGTGCTGATCGAAACCAAGGCCGAAAGGACCTACACGCCCGATGAGCTCGAGTTCATGAGTGCCTTCGGCGAGCAGGTTGCCCTGGCGTTCAACAACGCCCGGCTGTACGCGACGATCGCGGCGCAGGCCACGACGGACGGTCTCACCGGTCTCGCCAACCACCGCACCTTCTACGACCGGCTCGGGCAGGAGCTCGCGCGCGGGCGCCGCTACGGCTCGCCGGTGTCATTGCTCATGATCGACATCGACGACTTCAAGGTCCTGAACGACACCTATGGGCACCCGGCCGGCGACGAGGTGCTGCGCCAGCTCGGGGGCGCGCTCACCGGGCAGCTACGTCATGACGTCGATCTTCCGGCGCGCTACGGCGGCGAGGAGTTCGCGGTGATCCTGCCCAACACGCCCCCGTCGGCCGGCCCACCTGGCGCCGGTGAGCCCGAGGGTGAGAGGGGAGAAGCGCCCGGCGGCGACGGTCCCGCGCCGGGGCACAGCGAGGGCGCCCAGGTGCTGGCCGAGCGCCTGCGCGCCGTGATCGCCGCCTGCGAGTTCCCCGTAGGCGGCGGCGGCGAGCCGGCGCACATCACGGTGAGCATCGGCATCGCCACCTGGCCGGCGATGGCCGAAAACATGGACGAGCTGGTGGCGCGCGCCGACGCCGCCCTCTACGCGGCCAAGCGCGCGGGCAAGAACCGCGTGCAGATCTGCCGGCCATAGGTTCGTCCGCCGCGCCGGCTCACTCCTCTTCGCTCAGGCTGCGCCGGCGGCGGGCGAGCACCAGGATCACGGCGACCAGCACGGCGAGCGCGACCACGACGCCGATCGCGAGCGCCAGGGTGGAGCTCCCGGCCGCCGCCGCCGCGCTCCCGCCCTTGGGCTTCAGATTAATGTAGCTGTCGCGCACGAAGCTCGTGTAGAAGGCGGCGCCCTTGCCTCCGTACATGCGCGTCCAGCCGCTCCACTTGGCGGTGTTCACAGCCTCGAGCTTCTGCGGGTAGTCGAGGGCGATCTCCGGCGACTGTTCGTAGAAGATCTGCTGCGCCTGCCAGACGAGATCCTTGCGCTTTTGCTGGTCGAGCTCGCTGTTGGCGGCGTCCACGACGCGGTCGTACTCGGCGTTTGACCAGCAGGGTTCGTTCCAGTTCTGGATCTGCGCGGTGGTGAAGCTCGCGAGCGTGTCGCCGGGGTCGGCATAGCCGTCGTAGTTCCACAGGTACATGTCGAAGTCGGGGCTGTACGTGTTGCCCTTGTAGGCCCAGATGCTGTCGTAGTAGATGCCGTCGTCCATGACCTGATACTCGATCTTCAGGCCCAGGTCACGGAACCAGCCGGTGAGCAGGCTGCCGGTCTTCTGGCTCTCCGGAGATTCGGCGCGCGCCCACAGGCGCAGCTTGATGGGCTTGCCGTCCTTGCCCTCACGGATCCCGTCGCCGTTCACGTCCTTATAGCCGGCGGCGTCCAGCAGGTCCTTGGCCCGGGCCGGGTCGTAGGCGTACTGCTGCTCGGCCGAAGGCTGCCAGTGGTAGTCGGGGTCCACCCAGGAGTCGGGCGTCATGATGGACGTCCCGGGCGCTGCCCTGCCCGCCCACGCGAGGTCGACGATGCGCTGCCGGTCGATGCCCCAGTTGAGGGCCTGACGGAAGGCGACGTCCTTGAGCGCGGGGTTGCCGCGGCTCTGGCCTGCGTAGCAGTTCATCGACAGATAGTCCCAGGTCAGCAGGTTGTAGGCGATCGCCTCCATGGCCGGATCGGCGCCGGCCTTGGGGAACTGCGCCGACGGGATGCCCCAGGCTGCGTCGACGGTCCCGGAGAACAGATCCTGGGTCATCGTGTCGGGGTTCTGGTAGGTGATGAAGAGGATCTCGTCGATGGTGGGCTTCTTGCCCCAGAACGTGGGGCTCGCAGCCATCCTCACGTAGTCGCCCTTCTTGACCTCGGTGACCTGGAACGGGCCCGTGCCGACGATCGGCGGCTTGTTGCGGTAACCGGCGCCCGCGAAGGCGGGCTTGACCTTGGCCCAGATGTGCTCCGGCAGGATGGGGATCCAGGTGCGCAGGATGTTGGCCTTGGGCTTGCTGCACCTGATCTCGACGGTGACGTCGTCGACGGCCACGACCTTGTCGATGAACGTGGTGAGGCTAGAGTAGGCACCCATCTGGTTGTCGATGATGTAGTTGTAGGTGAAGGCGACGTCCTTGGCCGTGAACGCCACCCCGTCCTGCCAGGTGACGCCCTCACGCAGGTGGAACGTCCACACCTTGCCGTCGGCGGACACCTCCCACGAGGTGGCGAGGTCGGGAGCAGGCTGCAGGTCCAGGCTGTAACCGACGAGGAAGTCGTAGTTGAGCATCCAGATCTCGTACGACGAGGTCTCGGCGCCGATGAAGGGGTTGAGGTTGTCGGGGTCGTTGGTCCAGGCGACGCGCAGCGTGATCTTGTCGGCGGCCGGCGAGGCGCTGGGGTCGGCAGCGAGCGCCCCGCCCAGCCCCCACGCGAGCCCCGCCCCGAGGACGGCGGCCGTCAGCAGGAGGAGCGCGAGTCGCGGGCCGCAGCGGCCGCCGCGTGGCGGAACGGGGTGCGTCATGGAAGTCCCCCTGGTTCGTCCCCCGCGGCGACAGGACTGGCGCCGCGCGAACACGCCGGTCGCGGCCGGGGAGGGCGCGGGCGAGAACAGCCCGCGAGCGCCGGCCGGGTCCAGCCTCGCCCGAGTATAGCGCGACGCCCGGCGCGCGCACAGGAAGCGCCCAGAGAAACGGCCGGCCGCCTCTCGCGAGGCGGCCGGCCGTGGGCGTGGCGCAGGGCGCCGCGAGTGCTACTTGCCGAGCGGCGACGTGAGACCCTGGTGGTCGCTGTGGCGCTTGTACTCGGAGTCCATCTCCATGAGGCCGCCGGGGAACTCGTAGGCCTCCATGAGGCCAACAAACTCGTCGGCGCGAAACTCCTCGGGGACGTGCACGCCCGCCTCGGGGTTGCCCTTGAAGCCCTGCAGCCGACCGGTGCCCAGCAGCTCCAGGATGACGACGGGCGTGAAGGCGGTCTGCGCCACGACGACCTGGGTGCCGTACTTCTGCACGCACTCCTGGTTGTCGGCGACCTGGTAGAGATAGACCTCGCGCGCCATGCCGTCCTTCTTGCCCTTGACCCAGGTGCCGGCGGCCGTCTGGCCGATGTACTTCTTGCCGATCTCATTGGGGTCGGGAGCGGCCGCCGCAATGACGTCACGCGGCGCCACCTGCACGCCCTTCACGTTGATGGGCTCCTTCGAGTCGATGTTGACCGACTTGAAGATGTCCATGGCCTGCATGAACTCGTCGCCGAGGGCGTACTTGAAGGTGGCCTTCTTGTTGCCCTTGAGGTGCGCCTCGGAGCGGCCCAGGCAGATGACCTCTTCGTGCTCCACATGCGCGACCTCGACCTCGCCGATGCCCTCAGGGAGGAAGAACCTCTCGAGCTCGGCGAACGGCTCGACCGTGTACCAGCCCTTATCCTTCTCCCAGATGATGGCCGGCTGCGTGCACTCCTCGATGGTCGTCCAGATGGAAAAACCGAAGCTGATGCCCTTGGCGCCGGGGATCTCGAGGTTGGAGCCGTCGCGGATGCCGATCTCCTCGATCTCGTCGAAGTAGTGATCGGCGGCATAGCGCGCGTAGAGATCGGCCATGCCGGGCTCCACGCCGAAGCCGGACAGGGCCAGCTTGCCGGTCTTGACGAACTCCGGGTCCAGGGGGAACTGCTTGTCGCCGAGCTTGACGCCGCAGGGACCGATCTCGCCGCCCGGGACCGGCTCGGACACGGTCATGGCGGTGTCGAGGTAGTGGGTCTGCGCCTTCAGGGCGGCCTGAAGAAGCATGGGGTTGAACTCGGGCGCGCACAGGTTACAGATGATGTCGGCGCCGGCCAGCTCGGCGAGCGCCGCGACGTCGTCAGGGTCGCTCGCGTCGACCTTCTCGGCGACGAAGCGCGGGTCCTTGAGCTTGGCGACCGCGGCCTGCGCCTTGGCGAGGTTGTAGTCGGCGAGGACCATCTTCTCGAGCCATTCGCCCTTGGGGTCGCGACGCTTCGCGATCTGGGCCATGGACTCGCCGACGCCGCCGGTTCCGACGATGAGAACCTTCATGTTGTTCCTTCTCCTTGAGGTGACGCGTTCGCGCCTGCGGTTGCACGACCAGAACCCTCCACAGGCGTCCGGTGACTGATATTGTATAACCTTCGCAGCGGATTTCCAGTGTCAAGTTAGCGCTCGTGAAGGTTTCTCAGCTCGGCCTCGACCTCCTCGTGAGGCGTCCGATCTGCGTCGTGACGGCCTCGGGAAGTGGCGGCGGGCGATGCTCGTGCAGGATCTTGAGGGCCGTGGCTCGCGCCGGCAGACGCAATGGCCTCCTCGACCACGTACGCCGGGCAGGTCACGATCCCGGCCTCACGGTCTACGGAGCACCCTCCAGCGGCGAAGATGGCAAGCGCCTCGGGACCGTCGCAGTACACGCCCGCGCGTTCGAGGACTTCGAGCGTCGCGAGGTGGATCTCCTCAAGCTCCTCCGCGGTGAACACGTTCAGGCTGAACCCGCCGCTCGTCCGCAAGCCCGCGTGCTGGTTGCGGATCACGTCGAACTACCTCCTTTCGCGGTCCGCGCCGCGAAGCGCCGCACGCTGTTAACCGGCACCCCCAGCACGTCCGCGATGTTGAACTTCGCTTCGATGGCCACGGGCTGGGTCGGGTGGCTGATCTCGAACGTGGTGATCCGGCCGAAGCCAAGCTTCTCGCGGACCTCGTTCATGATGACCGGGTCCGAGAGGTCCGGCGGCGACACGCCCAGCTTGTCCGCGACGTGCGCCTTGGCCTGCGGCAGCCTCATGCCCCGGGTCATCTGCATGCGACCTACCAGATCTCCAGCAGATCGCATGCCTCCCATTCCCGACGCCATCGTGTGCGCACAGGGCATGCCGTAGGCATCGCCAGACCCCACCTACAAGCCGTCCACCTTGAGGATGTCGACGCAGGCGCGCGACGCGCGGCTGACCGCATCCACCGGAGGGTACTTCGTCATGCAGACCGCGCCGACGCCCATCCCCACGTTCATGTGGATCGGGATCGTGGCCTCCTCCGCGCAGGGCTTGACGATCGTACAGGCCCGCGCGATGTTCCAGGCGCACGACTTGCCGGCGTTGACGTTGACGACCGGCCCGAAGATGGTCGCCCCGGCCCGCGCCACCAGCTTCATCTGCTCGCGCGGCCACAGGCCTGCCAGCCGCACGCCGTCGTGCTCGACCTCGCCGTGCATCCCGAGGACGAACTCGCCCGACATGCCGACCTCGATGCCCATCTCCGGGCAGCGGCGCCGCACTTCCTCGACGGCCTGGAGCGTGGCCAGGAAATCGGCATCACCGGCGGCGGCGGACGTGTCGAAATCGACCCCATCCGCACCGGCCTCGTACATCGACTCACACACGTAGACCATGTCCTTGACGGCCATGGGGATCGCTTCTTCCTGCGCCGCTCGTGCCTCGGCTATCCGCCCCAGAGGCAGGAGCTCGGCCCAGTTCGGCACGGGTCCGTCGGGGCGGGAATAGAGGCCGAGATTCGGCTGCGCGCCGTACTGGACGGGGGCGACGACGCGCAGCAGAACCTCGTGCATCTCCTGAGCCTCAAAGGGCACGATCGCTTTCACCGGTTTGAACGAGTAGTCGACGTGGTGCAGCTCAATCGTGTCTGCCCCGAACCACTGCTCGTAGATCTGCAGGTCCTGCCGGCGTGAGGCTATGGTCTTCATGCCCGAGCCGTCGTACGAGAGCACGACCTCAGTGCCGATGTCGACACCGGTAAAACGGGCCGGCGACCCGTAGATGTCGAGCAGGTGCTCCAGCTCTTCTTCAGTCAGCGGCGGCACCTTGGCGCGCCGCGCCGCCGCCGCCGTGCCCGCCTCAAGATCCGCGCGGATCTCGCTGCGGGTCATGTGCACCATCTCCCCGTCACCCATCCGTGTCGGGATCCGGTTCTCCCTATCCATCCACTGCCTCCCGCCCGCCTTCCGTGCGCCGCAGCGTGTCATCGGCGCCTGCCCTCGTCGCCAAACCGTGCTCCGTGCGACTCACGCCACCGCCGCCCGGTACTTCTCGATGGCCGAGTCGATGAGCCTGTCGGCTGCGTCCGGCAGCGGCTCGACGTGATGCTCGACGAGGATCTCACGAGCCCGCGCCGCCGCATCCCCGATCAGCCCCACGTCCACGCGGCCGTCACAGCGCTCGCGGTGGAAGACGCGCGGCTCGAAGAGCTCGCCGGACCGCGTCCTCGCACGCGTGCTGCCGCGTCCGAGGAAGTGTCCTCCTGGGCCGACCTCGACGATGTCGTCCAGAAGGGCGCTCTCGTCGTCCACGACGACGCCGCTCATGAAGCGCTGCAGCAACCCAATGGCGTCGGCGTCGAGGACCGTCTTGGCCGCAGAGAAGATGCGACTGCCGTTGAAGAACGAGCTCGCGACAAGCCCGTCGGCGCCGGCGAGCGCCACGGACAGCCAGAGGAGCATGCCCTCCGCGCCGGCCTGGAAGTTGACGCCCTTGGCGTCGGTGGTGCTCCCGCTGCCAATCGTGGGGAGGCCGTAGAAGCGGCTCATCTCGACGCACGCGAGGTTGGCCAGAGCCACCTCCGGCGCTCCGCCCAGATACTGACCGGTGCGCATGTCGGTGACAGCCGGCATGGGCTCGCAGACGAGCTGACACGCCGGCTGCGCGAGCTGGAACAGGACGACTCCCGAGAGCAGCTCGGCCATGATCACGATGGCTGTGCCCAGCACGCTCATCGGTGCGGTCGATCCCATCTGAGGCATCGACGTGAGGCAGACCGTCGCGCCGCTCGCGACGAGATCGAGGCTCGCCTCCGTCACCTGCGGATCGTGCTGCAGCGGGGACACGGTGCAGTGGAGAAACGAGTAGATGGGGCGCTCGAAGAGAGAACAGCCCGCCACGCCTTCGAGCATGGTGACAAGGGTCGGCACCATGCGCGGCGTCTTGGGCGACACGCTCTGCAGGTGCTTGGACGATTCCCGCAGCGCAATGGCGTCCACCAGCAGAGGGGCCACGATGGGATCGAGTGACGGCGCCACCAGTGAGGTCCAGACGAAATCGATCTCCGGCAGGGCGTCATGCAGGCGGCAGACGTCGCGCATGTCGGCGAGCGTCGCGTCGCGCACGAGGCCCGTGGCATCGTCGGCGACCAGCGTGCCCTCGCCGTCCGCGCAGCAGACCAGGCGACTCCCGCCGCCGAGATCGATGTCGTGAGACGAGTCGCGAGCGGCCAGCCGCACAACGCCCGGAGCCGTGCTCAGACAGTGTTCGACCAACTGCCGCGGCAGGCGCGCCAGGTGGCGCTCGCGGTCGACCACGGCACCGCCCTTGACCAGCAGGTCGAGGGCTCTCGTCGAAGGAATCGAGATACCAACATTCTCGAGTATCCACAGGGTTCTCTCGTGGATGAACGCGCGTTCGCTCTCACTCAGCACCGTGGATGCAGGCCGTTCCACGAACCACCCTGTTCTTGCGACGACTCTTCGGGTCACCCATGTGGGCGCATCGCGCCCTCGAGATGCCTCTCGCCGTCCCCAGTCTCGTCCGGTGAGCTGCGAACATGCACGGCGATGGCAAGAGGGATTTCTCCGTATACTCGCCACCGGCCCGTTCCCTCGTCAAGTTCTGGCGGCCGCGCTGGGCCGGCAGAGATGCCGCGCAGCCCTGCCATCCGGAAGCCGGCCGCAGCCCCGCTGCTGCTCGCGCGCGGGGGGCCTCCCGGGCTCCGCGCCGACGCACAGCCGACGTGGGCGGGAAGCGCCGGCCGCTCAGGACGGCGGCAGGCGCCAGCCGACCGCCGTCTCCATGGCTTTGCCGTTCATTACGTTGTAGACCACGCACTCGGCGCCGGCCGCGCCGGCCACCGCCTGGGCCAACGCCATGAGGCCGGCCTGGTCGCCCGGCGTGAGCGCCTCGAGCCGCTCGCGGATCGCCGCCAGGCGCGGGTCCTCCGGGGCCGGCGGCGCGGCGTCAGCCGCAGGCGGCGCGGGGCCGGCCGGGGCCGCCGGCTCCGCCGGCCGCGCTGCGGCCTGCGCGCGCCCCACGAGGTCCAGGCCCACGATGCCGTCGCCGATGACGGCGTCGATCTGCCAGACAGGCGCCTTGCCCGGCTCGGCGGCGAGGCGCGCCCTCATCTCGCCGCTGAACGGCGGCTTGAGCGCCTCATCCAGTGCCGCCGCGGCGGCGGCGCGGTCGTCGGCGTACACCCGCGAGAGAAACTCGTGGCCGATGAGCTCCCTCTCTGCCGCGCCGACGGCGCGGCAGAACGACGGGCTCACGAACGTCATGACTCCGTCGCGGTCGATCTCGACGACGAAGTCCGTCTGCGTGTCGGCCAGGAGTTGCAGGCTCTTGCGCAGGCGGCGGACCTCGTCGTGGTCGATGGTCTCCACGTCCGGCTTGCTGATGAAGAGGAGGTAGGCCATCGCCCGGGGCTCGCCCCTCTCGACGACCGGCCCCAGGGAGACGCGCACCCAGACCTGCTCGCCGTCCGGGCGGCCGAGGTGCTCTTCGAAGATCTGCTCGCCCTCGCGGCGAAAACCGCGGGCACGATCGGGCCAGCCCGGCATGACGCTGGACCACTGCCGGCCGAGCAGGTCGCTGCTCGCGCCGCCGACAAGCTGGAGCAGCGGCGCGTTGAGGGCGATCGTCTTGCCGGCGTCCGAGACGACGGCCACGGGCTGGTCGAGCGGCAGGTGCGACAGCACCTCGAACACGATCTCGATCCTCTGGCGCACCGCGTAGGGGAGCTGCGGCGCCATCCAGTACTCCTGCCCAAGCCCGTCCGGGGAGGGACCCTGATCCTCCATCAACATCTTCGCCCAGTCGTTCACCGTCGCCTCACAAGTCGCAAGCCTCAGTACCGCCTTCTGGAAGAATCGGCCCGGCGGGTCCGCAGGGCGATGGAATAGGCGTCTAGAGAAGGGGCGCCGGCGTCTCCACGCCGACCTTGTACATCGTGCGTTCGCCGAGCCCGGTGACGACCTTGACGTAGCCGCACAGCTCGGCGTCGAGGGCCGCGTCGCCCGTATCGACGAGCAAGGGCCTGCCCTCCAGCGACAGGAGCTTCGTCTGGGTGGCGATGACGGTGATCCCGGCCGTGCCCACGAGGCGGATCACGGCCGGGCTGATCTGCTGGTTGCCGCGTCCGAAGATGTGACCTTGGCCACCGATCACCGTGACCACGATGTGCGCAACCGGGTGCGTCTTCAAGAGCCGCAGCAGATCCTCCTCGGTGACGTCCCTGCCGGCGAGCGCCCCGCCCAGCAGGGCGTCGACGCCGAGCAGCGTCTTCTCCAGGCCGAGGCGGGTCATGATCGTGCGCGTGGTCGTGCCCGGGCCCAGGATGTACAGGGCGTCCGGGTCCATGTCGCGGATCACATCGGTGGCCACGTCGCTGAGGGCGCGCTCCTCGCCGGCCACCCCGCCGGCCTTGGCGCTCTGCGTAAGCCCGCGGGCATACGGGATCGACAGGTAGCCGTAGAGGCGCGCCGAGACGCGGTTTTCGCGAAAGGCCTCCTCGTCGATGTCCATGACCTCTCCCTCACGAAGGCGCACGGCCGCCGGGCGTTCGTGGAGGAAAAGCGCCGCCACGTCGCCGGCGGCGGCCGGCGTCGTGGCGTAGACGGCGGAGTGGATCTTGACGCCGGCCGGCACGCCGATCACCGGCACGCGGTGGCCCACGGCGTTGCAGATGTTGCGCGCCGTGCCGTCACCGCCGGCGAAGAGGATCAGGTCGACGCCGGCGGCCAGCAGCTCGCGGGCCGCCTGCTCGGTGTCGGCCGGGGACGTGAGCACGAACTCGCCGGCCGCGCCCAGGGCGGCCTCGTCGTGGCCGTGAGCGCGCTCCGCGGTCGCCCATGTGGGACGGCCGCAGAACGTGCCCAGCACGCGCGGCTCAAAGCCGGCCGCGCGGGCCTCGTCGGCGCCCATCTCGGCCGGCCAGGTGACGACCTCGACGTGGTCGCGCACGCGCGCCAGGCGCTCGAGCGCCAGGCGCGCGCGCCGCGGAGCGTCGCGCACAGCGCCCAGCTCGAGCGCCTGGCGCAGGATCTCCGCGCCGTCACTTCCCTTGAGGCCGACCCGGCCGCCGACCCCGGCGACGGGGTTGACGATCAGCCCGAGCCGTTTCACTTCTGCTTCAGGATCTTCTTCTTGTACGCACGCCAGGTGAAAGCCCACTCGCCGGGCTCTTCCATGGCCTCGGTGCGCCGCATCTGGTCGATGGGCTGGGCATGCGGCGAATCGAGCACGAACTGCGGGTCGGCGTAGGCCTCGTCGCTGCCCTTCTTGATGACCGCCGCCCACTCGTCGAGGTCGGCCTTGCTGTAGGTCTCGCAGGGCTCCGGCGTGAAAGGCTCGGGCACCACCCACGGATGGTGGCTCATCCACATGCTCTGGATGCCGAAATCGACCATGCGATCACGAATGGCCTCAGTGCCGACGCCCGTGTCCTCCTTGAGCTGTTCCAGGCTGTACCGCACCTGGTCGAGCCGGCGGTGGCCTTCGGCATACGGGCGGCTCACGCCCTTGACCGCCATCAGCAGGTTGTCGAGGTAGTTGTTGTTGAGGACGCTGATCTCGGCGACCTCTTTGAGGCCCTCAGGGCCCAGATTGCGGATCCAGGCGTAGGCGCGGATGACGCCCATCCAGTTGCCGAGGAAGCCGCGCACGCGGCCGATGCTGTCGGGGCGCTCGTAGTCGAGGTGAAAGCCGCCGTCGACCTTGGTCACCAGCGGCACCGGCAGGTACTTGGCGAGCTCATCGGTGCACAGGTAGGCCCCTGTGGCCGGGCCCTCGCAGCCGTGCGGGCTCGAGAAGGTCTTGTGCAGGTTGAAGTGGCAGGCGTCGAAGCCGGCATCGCGAGCGCGCGCGTAGCCGAGGATGCCGTTAGCGTTGGCCTGGTCTGTGAAGGCCAGGGCGCCGGCCTCGTGCAGAACCTCGACGTACTTGTCGATCTGCGGGTTGTAGATGCCGGTGTCCTCGGGGTTCGTGATCATGCAGCCCACGGTCTTCTCGGACACGGCGGCCTTGAACGCCTCGAGGTCGGGGTAGCCGTTCTCGTCGGGCATCACGGTGATGACCTTGAAACCGGCGACCATCGGCGTGGCGGCGTCGCAGGGGTGCGAGAAGATCGTCGTGATCATCTCGCTGCGCTGGTCGAGCTCGCCTTTGGCCTCGAAATGGCGGCGCATGACGCAAGCGTTGGTGAACACCGCGTGCGAGCCGCCGCCCGGCTGCAGCGTGAAGGCGTCCATGCCGCTGATCGACTTCAGATACTGGCCGGTCTCGTAGACGATCTCGAGCAGCCCCTGCATGGTCTCTTCGTCCTGCCACGGGTGCAGGTCGGCGGCCCGGTGATAGCGGATCATCTCCTCGTGCATCTTGGGGCTGTACTTCATCGTGCAGGTGCCCTCGCTGATGTCGCTGCCGAGGTCCATGCCGAGCGTCATCTGCGAGTAGCGCAGGTAGTGGCGCAGCACCTGATACTGCGACATCTCGGGCAAGTCGGGGGCGGCCGCGCGGCTCATCCCCTCGGGGATGTAGTCCGCGGCCTCGCCAACGGCAGCCGTCACCTCGTCTTCGGCGAGCGGCACGAGGATGCCGCGCTCGCCGGACGCGCCCTGCTCCATGATGAACGGTTCGTCCCAGCGCGGCGCCTGGTAGTCGCGCAGCACGCCGCCGTCACGGCGCAGGCGGCCGAGGCGGGCGACCTTCTCTTGCGGCGTCTCGGTCATGACGTCACCTCCTGGACGGCCGTGGCCAAGGTCTCGATGTCGGCCTGATCGTAGTACTCGGTGACGCAGTAGAGCGCGCTCTGGCCGAGCTCGGGGAGCTCGGCCGAGAGGTCCTTGCCGCCGAAGATCTGGTGGCCGAGCAGGGCCTTGTTGACCTCGGCCACCGTCTTGCCGGTGCCGGTGAAGTCGACGACGAACTCCTTGAAGAAGCTCGGCGAGAGCTTGAGGCGCACGCCGGGGATCTCGCCGAGCAGCTTCGCCGCATAGTGCGCGCGCGCGATGCACGTCTCGCCGAGCTCCTTGAAGCCCTGCGGACCCATCACGGCCATGTACACGGCGGCGGCGATCGTCCACAGGCCGGAGGCGGTGCCGACCCAATCCTTGCCCTGGTCGCGGGCGCCGTAGCTGGTGCGCTCGGCCAGCGCTTCGCCCACGGCGTACTGGCCGGGGGTGGCGGTCTCCATGACCGTGTACAGCTCCATGGGGCACTCTTGCGCAAACACGGGATCGTCGTCCTTGAAGGCGATGAACCCGGAACAGCCGCCGCCGGCGTGCATGTGCATGCCGAGCCCCTGAATTTCGCCGCAGGCGATGTCGGCGCCCAGGGCGCCGGGCGGCGTGAGCACGCCGAGCGTGATCGGGTCGACGCCGGCGATCGCGAGGGCGCCGTGCTCGTGGGCGAGCTTGACGATCTCGGCGCCGCCGGCCTCGATGGTGCCGAGGTAGCTCGGGTTCTCCCAATAGACGGCCGCGAAGGAGTCGTCGAGCTTGCTTCGCAGATCCTCGAGGTCGACCATGCCGGTCTCGCGGTCCCACTCGTAGAAGCGGATCTTGGTGCTGCCCGCCATCGCCTCGGGCTGGCACAAGGTGCGCGCCTCCATCAGCCGCATCGGGCTCATGTGCGACGGCACGAGGACTTTGTCGCGGCCGGTGATCCGCCGGGCCATGCGAAACGAGCGCCCGGCGACGTCGCCCCAGTCGTAGATGGGGTTGGCGACGGCGTCGTAGTCGAGCAGCTCACCGAGCATGCTGTTGAACTCGAAGCGCGCGAGGTACTTGCCCAGGTCCGAGTAGTCGCCGCCGCAGTAGGCGCTGACGAACTCGGCGCGGTTGATCACTTCGTCGACGATCGCCGGCACGTGGTGCTGCCAGCAGCCGGCGCCGCAGAAGTTGAGGTAGTCGACGGCCGAGATGTTGTTGTCGAGCAGGCCCAGGACGTGCCGGCGCAGGTCACGCTCTGAGAGGATCGCCGGCGGGATGTCCAGGGTGCCTTTGAAGCGCAGGCGGTCGGGGATCTCAGCGTAGATCTCCTCGACGCTGCTCAGCCCGAGCTCGTCGAGCATGGCCTGCTTCGTGGCCGGCACGGAGTTCGGGATGTAGGGGTGGATGAACGGTTTGTCAGCCATTGTGAGGCGCGCTCTCCTTCCGTGGGGTGATGGGATCGGCGTGATTCTGGCGCGGGCGCCCGATGATGAGGCGGGGCATCACTCGTAGCTGTAGCCCGCGGAGGTGCCGTAGTCGATGCTGATGAGCGCCCCGGTGATGGGCGCCGCCGCGGGGCCGGCAAGGTAGAAGACGAGCTCGGCGACCTGCTCGGGCGTGATGAAACGCGCCTTGCTGCGCTGCGGATAGCTGGCGAGCAGGCGCCTGAAGTAGGCCTCGGGGTCGCCGCCGCCGTAGTCGCGCGCCTGGCCCTCGAGCATCGGCGTCATCACGTCCGCCGGGCAGACGGCGACGCAGCGCACCTGGAACGGGGCGAGCTCGAGGGCGAGCGATTTGGTGAGCAGGCTCACGCCGCCTTTGGAGGCCGTGTACACGGCCGTCTCCGGCGTGCCCACGACGCCCGCGTCGGAACTGAGGTTGATGATGCAGCCCTCGGTCTTCTTGAGATGCGGGATCGCGTAGCGGCAGCAGAAGAATGTGCCTTTGAGGTTCACGCCGAGGACCATGTCCCACTCCTCCTCGGTGATCTGGTCACTGGGGCCCTCGGTCCAGACGCCGGCCGTGTTGACGAGCACGTCCAAACGGCCGGCGTCGGCGGCCGCCATGGCCATAAGGTTCTCGCAGTCGGCGGGGACGCTGACGTCGCCGGCGAGGGCGTGCACCGTAGTCAGCGCGGCCAGCTCGCCGGCGAGCACTTCGAGAGAGACGGCGTTGAGGTCGCCGAGCACGAGGGTCGCGCCGGCGGCCGCGAAGCGGCGCGCCACGGCCGCGCCGATGCCCCCGGCCGCGCCGCTCACGACGACCGTCTTGCCGTCCATCCCGTAGCTCATGCGTCCCCCCGTGCGAACATCGAACGTTCCTTCAAAGTGCGTAGCTTATAGCTTTCAGCGGCCGTCCGGCTCACCCGCCCCAGTAGATGAGGAAGTCCTCCCAGGTCGTCATGCGCGTGAAGATGAGCTGCGACGAGTAATAGGGGAAGTCCCACCAGGCGATGGAACTGGAGCCGCGGTGCGGCGGCGCGGGGGCGCTCGGCCAGTAGATGCCGATGCCGTGCAGGCGGCCCTCGGCGGGGGTGCTCCACTCGTACAGTACGGCCCGGTCGACCGCCTTCATCACGGCCGTGCAGGCCGCCTTGATGGGCGCCGAATCGACGTGCTTCCTCAGTTGATGGGCGGCGTCGTAGAGGTCGACGCTCGTGGAGTCGCCGTAGATCGCCGAGGCGACGCGCCGATAGGCGGCCTCGTAGTCACTCCTGTGCCGGCGCATGCCGGCGCGCAGGTACCACGCCAGAAGGTCGACCTTAGTGACGAGCCTGTCCCAGCGCCAATCGAGGGCCACCGCCGAGCACGCGAGCGTCCACTTGTCGTGGCCGCTGCGGTAGCTGGCCGCGGCCAGCTTGGCAAGGGCGCCGGCGCCCATCGTCGGCCTGGCCTGCAGCTTGGCGAGGACCTCGGCGTACTGCACGCCCGTGTAGCCGATCGAGTCCTCGCTCGCGGCCACGGCGTCGGCGAAGCCGCGGAACGTGGCCTCGACCTCGATCATCTGGCCGAGGCAGGTGTCCATGCCCACCATGTCGACGCCGCCGGTGGTCTCCATGGCGCGGCGGATCTCGTCCACGTCCATGCTGTCGTTGCTGGCGTCGTCCTTCATCGTGTAGCCGGGCCACCAGCCCCAGCCGTGATCCCAGAAGAAGAGGGCGTAGTGCTTCGCCGGGTAGCTCTGGCGCGTCCAGGCGATGAAATCGATGAGCGTCTGCGGAGAGCCCATGTCGCGCTCGCCCCAGTCGGCCACGGCGTTCTCGGCGGTCGCCTTCATGCCTTTGGCGACGTGGAAGACCCTGGCGCCGGTCCAGCCGCCGTCGGCGGCGATGGGGTTCCGGCCGCGGTCGGCAAGGACGACCGCCTGGACGTCCGCGTTCGAGCCCACGGCGGCCAGCTCCCTGTCGAGGTCGCGCGTCACCCAGGGCTCGAGGTTGTTGTCACCGTCCATGTAGACCATGACGGTCCACTCGGCAGCGGGCGCCGGAGAAGCCGGAGACGGAGCGGCGCCGGGCGGCGCCTCGGGGGCGAGCGGCGCAGCCGCCCCAGCCGCCGAGGCCGCGCAGAGCCCGAGCGCGGCGGCGCAAAGGGCGACGAGCGCGAGCGCCGCCGCGCGCCGCGCGGAGGCGGCGGCCCGATGGCTGCCGTCGTGATGGTCGCGCATGCTGCCTCCTTCGATCTCCGGCCCAGCGTGCGCCGGCATGAGCTTCACTCCCCCGCCCAAGGATAGCGCGGACGGCCCTGCCCGTCAGCGGGCGCCGCGGCGAACGATCACGCGCAGAAGGCGCGCGCCGCGCGCTCGAGCACCCGGGCAGTGGCTGCCACCGAGGCGAGGTCGACCCATTCGTCGGCCGTGTGCTCACCGTGCCCGATCGGCCCGCACGTCGCCACCGGGATGCCGGCCTCCACGAGAAGACCCGAGTCGGCCCAGCCGATGTCGCCGCGCACCACCGGCGGCCGGCCGAGCACCGCGGCCGCGGCCGCGGCCACGGCCGCGATCACCGGCTCGCCCTCCGACTGCTCCAGCGGCTCGCGGGCGACCACGGTGCGCAGTTCGCCGCGAAAACGCGAATCGGCTTCACGCGCGGCGGCGAGCAGGCTCTCCATCTCGGCCTGCCCCTGCGCCACGTTCTCTCCGCTGATGAAGCAGCGTTCCACGCCCAGGGTGCAGCGCGCCGGGTACGCGGGCAGCTGATCGCCGCCGCGGATGGTGCTGGCGTGGACGCTGCCGCGCCCGTAGCGCGCCCGCGGCCGGCGCGCGAGCTCCGCATCGAGGGCCGTGATGCCGGCGAGCACGGGCGCCAGCAGGGCGATGCCGTCGACGCCGTGGTCGGGGTCGACCCCGGCGGCCTCGACGCCGTGGCTCTCGACCTCGTACCAGGCGAAGCCGCCGTGCTCGGCGACCACCTCGAGGCCGGTGCACTCGACGAGCACGGCGGCGTCCGGGCGCCAGCGCGCCGGCAGCGCCGCCGCCCCGGCGCTCTCCCACTCCTCGTCGATGACGCCGGCGACGAGCACGTCGCCGGGCAGGCGCCGGCCGCCGGCGAGCAGCGCCTCGACGGCCAGCAGCGCCGCCGCGAAGCCGCACTTCATATCGGCGGCGCCGCGGCCATACATGCGGCCCTCGCGGACCACCGGCGTGAAGGCGTCCGGCCCCCATGGCCCCACCACGTCGAGGTGCCCGATGAGCATCAGGCTGCGCCCGCCGCCGCTGCCCGGCAACCGGCCGACCACGTTGGGACGCCCGGGGAGCACGTCCCAGAGGTCGACGTCCAGGCCGAGCCGCCCCATGAGCCCGGCGAGGTGGGCGGCGAAAGCCGCCTCGCCGGGCCCGCCCGAGAGCCCGGGATTCGAGCTGTCGATGCGGACCATGTCGGCGAGGAGCGCCTCGAGCTCTGACATCTGATCCTCCGCGGGTGTGCTCATGACGGCGAGCGCCGCCGGTTTCGCCATGATAGCAGGCACTTCGCTGTGGTATGTTCGGCGGCAGAGCAGTCTCGGTCGGACGCGGTCCGCGCCGGCCATGCCGCTGTACCAGCCCCACGTGATCACCGTGTTTTCCCAGCGCGTCGGCGGCTTCTGCCTGCACCCGGTGTGGATCTTCGACTTTCTCGACTATTCCATCACCAAGTGGGACGCCGCGCGGCGTCTTCAGTAGGTCCGCGTCACCTTGCTGAGGCCGCGCGGGACGTCGGGATCGAGCCCGCGCGCCAGCGAGAGGTGCAGCGCCAGCATCTGCCCGGGGAGCACGGCAACGAGCGGCGCGAGCTCCTCGGGCACGGCGAGCGGCACCCTGAGGACGGCCGCCGCGCCGTCGACGGGCGTTGCGGCGTCGGTCACCACCAGCGTCTCGGCGCCGCGTCTGCGCAGCTCGACGTCGAGCGCCAGCATGCCGGCGAGCGTCCTGCCCGGCGCCGCGTACAGCAGCACCGGATAGCGCGGCTCCACAACGGCGATGGGCCCGTGCATGAGGTCGGCGGCCGAGAACGGCAGGGCCGCCAGGTAGCACGTCTCCTCGACCTTGAGGGCCGTCTCGAGGGCGGTGGCGTAGTTGTAGCCGCGCGCCGTGACGAGCAGGCGCTCGGCGTGCCTCAGGCGCGCCGCGACGCCCATGACGGCATCCTCCACGGCGCAGGCGGCCGCCATGGCCGCCGGCACGTCATGGCTCAGCGCTCGCTCAAGAGCGTCGGCGCCGGTCCACGCCGACCAGAAGAGCGCGAGGGCGGCGAGCTGGCTGGTGTACGTCTTGGTCGCCGCCACGGCACGCTCCGCCCCGGCGTGGGTGGCCAGCACGAGATTGGCGCCGCGGGCCAGCAGGCTGCCCTCATCGTTGGTGACGGCCAGCGTGAAGGCGCCGGCAGCACGCGCCTGTTCGAGATACTCCGCGACGTCGGGCGTCTCACCGCTCTGGCTGATGCCGATCACGAGACAGTCGCGGAAGTCGATGGCGGCACCGTACACGGTCGCGGCGCTGGGCACCGCGAGACCCGCCGGCAGCCCGGCGAGGATTGTCGCCAGGTACTTGCCGTACGCGGCGGCGTTGTCGCTGGTGCCGCGGGCGGCGTAGAGGACGAAGCGCGCGCCGGAGGCGCGCGCTTCGCGGGCCGCCGCCCGGAACGGCCGCGGGTCCGCCGCCAGCCGCGCCACGATGCCCGCCTGCTCGAAGATCTCGTCGCGCATGATCGTCATCTGCCGACACCCTTGCCCCGCACCGCACGGCCGGATAGGATACCGTCAAAGCATACAAAGCATACCAAGTAGACGCCGCCGGCGAAACAACTCTCACGCCCTGAGGTGCCCATGGACTTCGCGACCGAGTACCCGCGCTTCGCCGCCCGCTCCGCCGAGCTCTTCCGGGCAGCAGCCGAGATCATCCCCGGCGGCGCCGGCAGCAGCGCCCGCACCGTCAAGTTCGGCTGGCGGCCGTACCCGCCGTTCATCGTCCAGGGCACGGGCTCGCGGATGCGCGACGTGGACGGCCACGAGTACATCGACTATCTCCTCGGCCTGGGCCCCGACATCCTCGGCCACCGCCACCCGGTAGTCACCCAGGCCGTGGCCGACGCCATCGCCGAGCACGGCACCTCCTTCGGCCTTCCCTACGAGCTCGAGATCGAGGCCGCGCGCAAGGTGGTCGAGGCGGTGCCGAGCCTGGAGATGGTGCGCTTCACCAACTCGGGCAGCGAGGCGGTGGGCACGGCGGTGCGCCTCGCACGCGCCTTCACGGGGCGCCGCATCCTCGTGCGCTTCGAGGGTCACTATCACGGGTGGCAGGACACCGTGTACTGGAGCAACCATGTGGACCCCAGAGAGGCGGGGCCGGCCGAGCGGCCGCGACCGGTCGCGGCCGGCCCCGGCGTGCCGCTCGAGCTCGCGGGCACCCTGGTTGTGCTCACCTGGAACGACTTCGAGAGCTTCGCGAGGCTGATGGACGAGCGCGGCCACGAGATCGCCGCCGTCATCACCGAGCCGGCGGTGTTCAACACCGGCTGCATCCTGCCCGAGCCAGGCTATCTCGAGCTGCTGCGCGCCGAGACGCAGAAGCACGGCGCCCTGCTCATCTTCGACGAGGTCATCACCGGCTTTCGTTTCTGCCGCGGCGGCGGCCAGGAGTGGTTCGGCGTGATGCCGGATCTCACGACGCTCGCCAAGGGCCTCGGCGGCGGTTTCCCGGTGGCGGCCATCGGCGGCACGCGCGAGGTCATGGGCATGATCGCCGACGGCAGGTACTCGCACTCCGGGACCTACAACGCCAACGTGGTGCAGTGCGCCTCGGTCTCGGCGACCATGGACATCCTCGCCGAACCCGGCCTCTTCGCGCGCCAGCGCGCCGTCGGCGACCGTCTCGCCGCGGGGCTCCGCGAGCTCGCCGAGGAGGCAGGCATCCCCGTGCGCGTCGAGGGGATCGGCACCGTGTTTCAGATCTGGTTCACCGAACACCCCATTCGCAACTGGCGGGACGCCGAACGCTACGCCGACGAGGCGACGTTCACGCGCTGGTGGCAGGAGATGCTGCTGCGCGGGGTCATGTTCCACCCCAGCCAGTTCGAGAACCTGTTCGTCTCGCTGGTGCACACGGATGCCGACGTGGGCGAGACGCTGCAGCGCGCGCGAGAGGCCTTCGCCGTCCTCGCCGCCGAGCGCCGGGGCTCGTGAGAAAGAGGCGGCCGTGAGCCTTCTGGATGCACGGGAGGCCGGCGCGGCGGCGCCTCGGCCCCTGCGCTACCGCAGCGTGATCGACCTCATCGACGAGATCATCACCGCCGAAGGCCTGCAGCCGGGCAGCCTGCTGCCGACGCAGAAGGAGCTGGCGGCACGCGCCGGCGTGAGCCTCATCACCGTGCGGCGCGCCCTGCAGGAGCTGGAGCGCGCCGGCAGGGTGACGGGGCACCAGGGCGTCGGCACCTTCGTGGCGCGGCCGCGCATTGTCTCGGGGCCAGCGCGGCGCGGCGGGCTGCTGGCCACGCTCGCCGCCCAGGGTGAGCCCCGGGAGGTGACGACCGAGCTGCTGGAGGTGCGCGCCGTCCGCCCCGGGCCTGCAGCGGCGCGCGCCTTGGGCCTCGACGCCGACGCGGAGGCCTGGTGCATCGTGCGCCTGCGCCGCATCGACGGCCGCCCCATGGTGCTCGAGAGGGCACACGTGCCCAAGGCTCTGGCCCCCGGACTCGACGAGCATCCCGCCGAGCTCGGCGACTCGCTCTACAACCTCCTGGCGCGCCGCTACGGGCTGGTGGACGACTACGAGGAGCAGTATCTGGAGGTCGGCGCCGCCGGCGCCCGTGAGCGCCGCCATCTCGAGCTCCCGGCGCGCGCGCAGATTGTCCGACTGCGCGGCGTCAGCTTCTCCGCCGGGGACCTCCCCTTCGACTGCTTCGAGCAAGCGTACCAGGCGCAGGAGCTCGCCTTCTTCTTCTCGGGCCGCACCTCCTGCCGGCTCCTGCAGGCCGGTGAGCTGGACGACTGGCGAGACCCGGAAGGCGCGGGTCCGGGAAGGTGAGCCGGTCGCCCGCACACGAGCTCTGGATCGGCCTCGATCTGGGCACCTCCAGTCTCAAGGCGGTGGCGCTCGACGCCGACGGCCGAGCGGTGGCGGAAACGCGCGAAGAGTACGCCACGGCGCGGCCCGCCGCGGGCCGCGCCGAGCAGGCGCCCGCGGACTGGGTCGCGGCCGCACACGCGGCCCTGGCCGCGCTGGCCGCCGCGGCCGCGCCCGCGCGCTGGGGCGGCATCGGCCTCTCCGGCATGATCCCCACGCTCGTCACCCTCGACGACGAGGGACGTGCGCTCGGCGCGGCGTTCACCTGGGAGGACTGCCGGGCGCAGGACGAAGCCGGCGAGATCGCGGCGCAGATCGGCGTGGCCGCTCTCTACGCGAGCACCGGCCAGCCCCTCGACGGGCGCTACCTTCTGCCGATGTACGCGTGGCTGCGGCGGCACCATCCTGGCCGGGCTTCCCGCACCGCCCTGGTGTGCGGCGCCAAGGACTTCCTCTTCCGCCGGCTCACCGGCGAGTCGCTGACCGACCCGAGCACGGCCACGGGATACGGCTGCTACGACCTGCGGACCGGCTCCTGGTCGGCGGAGGCGGCACAGCTGGGGGGCGTCTCGACGACCGCCGGCCGGCCCGGCAATCCGGGGCTGCCGACGGTCGTGGCCGCCCGCGAGACGCGGCCGCTCGTCGGCGCCGTCGCGCGGACGCTGGGCCTGCCGGCCGGGTTGCCCGTGTGCGTAGGCGCCGCCGACTCCGTGCTCGCCGCGGAGGCGCTCGGCGCGCTCGCTCCGGGCGCGGTCGCCTACGTGTGGGGCACCAGCACTGTCGTCCTGGGCGCAAGCAAGGCCCCGGTCGACGACCCCGAGCGCCGCTGCCTCATCACGCCGCTGGCCGTCGACGGGTGGGGCGTCGAGATGGACCTCGTCAGCAGCGGCGCGGCCGTGGCATGGCTCGCCCGCCTCCTCGGCTTCGGCGCTGCCGGGCAGGGGCGCGTGTTCCAGGCGGCGGCCGCCGCGCAGGACGCCGCGGCGCCTGTGGCACTCCCCTTCGTGGGCGTCGGCGAACAGGGCGCCCTGTGGGACCCCGACGTGCGCGGCACGCTCCTCGGACTCGACCTCTCGCACGGCCCTGAGGACGTGGCGCGCGCCGTGCTGGACGGCATCGTCCTCGAGAGCCGGCGCTGCCTCGAGCGGCTCACGACGCTCGGTCTGCCGCACGGCGAGATCCGCGTGGCCTGGCGCCACGCCGATCCGTGGTTCTGCGGCCGGCTCGCCGACATCAGCGGACGCGAGGTCCTGATCGGCGAGCCTTCGCAGACCTCGTCGGCCGCCGGCGCGGCGCGGCTGGCGGCGCTGGCCGGGGGCGCGGAACTGCCGCGCGACGCCGGCGCCTGGCGCCGCATCGTGCCCGACCGCACCGCCGCACGTGCCTGGCAGCAACGCCGCACCGACTACGAGACGGTCATGCTGCCGCTGCAGCGGCTCTACCGCACGTGGCCACGCCAAGCGGAGAACTGAGGCGCGGGCCTCAGTAGTACAGCTCGCTCGGCCCCTTGTACTCCTGGATCGTGTTGCCGCCGTCGATCACCACAAGCTGCCCGGTGATGTAGCTCGCGTCGTCGGAGCCGAGGAAGCAGATGAGCTTGCCCACCTCGGCCGGCGTTGCGGCACGACCAAGCGGCGTGTTCTCGGCGCCGGCACGCTCGCCCTCGGTGGTCGACCCGGTGTTGATCCAGCCCGGCCCGACGGCGTTGACGGTGATGCCGTGCCTGGCCACGTCGAGCGCCACGCCGCGGGTCATGCCGAGCACACCCGCCTTGGCGGCGCAGTACACTGCCTCCTCCGGGTTGGCGACGACGGGGCCGGTGACCGACGAGACGTTGACGATGCGCCCGTAGCCGCGCTCGATCATGCCGCCGATCACGGTGCGCGTCACGTTGAACTGGGTCTTGAGATTGATGGCGATGCCGAAGTCCCAGTCCTTCTCGCTCATGTGGGCGAAATCGGTGAAGTCCTCCTCCATGCCCTCGATGACCATGCCGGCGTTGTTCACGAGCACGTCGATACGGCCGTGGCAGGTGACCGCTGCGGCCACGGCCGCCTGCACCTCGTCCATCTTCGTGAGGTCGGAGGTGTGCGAGGAGACCGTGAAGCCCTCCTTGCGCAGCTCATCTGCGCACGCGTGCACCTTTGGAGAGATGTCGACGATGGCCAGCAGCGCGCCCTCCTCACCGAACACCCTGGCCGTGCTGAAGCCGATGCTGTTGGTCTTGGCCACCCCGGTGATGAGAACGACCTTGCCCTCGACCCTGCCGTTGCGCTCCATGCTTTCCGCTCCCTCGCTTGAGCTGCGGCCGGTGGTCCGGCCGGTGACGATCGGTAGGCGCATGCTACGTCGCCGGCTGCTTGACTGTCACCCGCCCGGCAGCCCATTGCACGTGCGACGAGCAGGTTCATCCTCCCGAACCTGCCTGCGAAGTGCGGATTCGTGGGAGTTTTGGTAAAGTTATCGCCTGCGAATGCCGATTTACTGCAGGAGCGCAATGGACACCACCGGAGAGAGGGCAGACGCTACCTGGTTGCACGTCGCCGACGTGGCGCGCCTGCTCGGTGTGAGCGCCAACACGGTGCGCCGCTGGACCGACGCAGGGCGCATCGCCGCCTACCGCAGCCCGGGCGGCCATCGCCGCTACCTCGCCGACGATGTCCGTGCGCTTCTGTCTGAAGAAGAGGTCGCGGGGGCGGCGGCGCATCCCGGCGATTTCGCCGAGCTCCGCCGCCAAACGCAGGACCTGCGCGCCGTCGTGCAGGCGGGCCTCGACCTCACAGCCCTTCTTTCGGAGGCGCCGCGCGACGTGCCCGAGCACGTCGCGCGGCGCCTCTGCGACCTGACCGACGCCCCGCGCTGCGACGTCTTCGTGCGCGACGGCGACCGTCTGCGCCTCCTGGTCTCCGTCGACGGCGGCGAGCTCGACGAGAGCCGCTTCGGCGATTCGTGGTCGCTGGACGACTGGCTGCCGGTGAGCGGCGCTCCGGACGCGCTCCCGGCGGTCGCCCTGGGCACGGGTCGCGGCGGCCAAGGGCAGCGTGCCCGAGGCGCCCTGCAACGCCGCGGCTGCCGCGCGCTCGTATGGGCACCTATGACGGTGCGCGGCGAGCTCATCGGCGCCGTGGAAATCAGCGACGCGCGGGCACGAGACCTCACGGGGCAAGTCCCCGTGGTCGCCGGCCTCGCGCGCATCTGCGCACACGCCCTCGATGTCGAGGCTACCTACAACACGCTGGAACAGCGCGACAAGGCCATCCGCGAGCTCGTGGACCTCTCGCAGGAGGTCGCCCAGACTCACGAGCTCGGGCGGTTCGTCGAGCGCTTCGCACTCCGCCTCATGGCCGCCGTCAACGCCGACTGCGTCGACGTGTACAGGGTCGGCGGCGGCGTGATCCGCTCCCTCATCAGCCTGACCCGGGAGGGCATCGACGACGCCCGCTACGACACCATCCTCGACACCGCCAAGTACCCGTCCCTGGAACGGACGCTGATCGACCAGACCCCGCTTGCGATCAACAGCTTGAGCGACCCGCAACTCTCTCCAGCAGAGGTCGCGATGTACCGCCAGTGGGGCTACGCCAGCTCGCTCACCATGCCCCTCGTCGCCGGCGGCGCCATCGTCGGGCTCGTGGACCTCTACGACGACGCCGAGCGCGACTGGGGCCTCGAGGTGGAATTTCTCACCGGCGTGGCGCAGCTCGTCGCCGGCCTCTTCGACAACGCCGTCCTGCTCAGCGAGGCCGAGGACCGCAGCCGCCTGCAGCACGAGCTCGTGGAGCTCGCCGGCGACCTGGCGAACGCCGGCTCGCCTCAGGAGATCGCGGGAGCGGCCGCCGGCCGGCTCCGCGAGGTCGCCGGTGCCGACGACTGCGACGTGTGGTGGCTGGAGGAGGGCTACCTGCGCTGCCTCGCCAGCATGGACAGCAAGGGCAGCGACGAGGCCGTTCGCGGCAAGACTCTCGATCTCGCTCTGTTCCCCTCGACCGCGAAGTCACTCGCGGACCGCGAGGTGCTGGCCGTCAGCACCCTAGCCGACCCCCGCATCACCGACTACGAGCGTGAGGACTGGGGCGCCTACGGGTTTCGCAGCATGATCTCGCTGCCGCTCATCGCCGGCGATGGGGTCGTCGGCATGATCGACGTCTTCGACGCCGTGGAGCGCGACTACAACGAGGTGCGCGGCTTCCTCGCGAGCGCCGCGCGCACCATCGCCGACGCGCTCCAGAACGCGCATCTCATGGGCAGTCTGAGGCAGAGCAACGCGGCTTTGCGGGAGCTCGTGGAGCTCGGCGACCAGTTCAGCGAGGCGGAGAGCCTGCAGGAGCTGGCGCGCATCGTCGCCGGCCGTTTGCGCGCCATTCTCGAGGCCGAGGACTGCGATATCTGGGAGATCGAAGGGGATCGCCTGCGCTGCCTCGCCAGCATCGACAGCCGTGGCTGGGACGCGGAGGAGGTGGGCAGCGAGCGCGACCTCTCGGTGTATGAGGCGACCACCGCGGCACTGGCCGCCAACGAGCCGCTGGTGATCGGCGACCTCGAGGCCGCCGGCCTCAAAGAAGAGGAGCTGGCGGCCTACCGCCGTTGGAGCTACCGCAGCATGGTGTCGCTGCCACTCGTCCTCGAGGGTCGCCCTATCGGGCTGATCGACGTCTTCGACACCAGGGTGCGTGACTACACAGGCATGCTCGACCTCATCCGCAACGTCGGGCGGCTTCTTGCCGGCGCCTTCGAGAAGGCCATGCTCGTGGAGCGCCTCGAAAGCGGCAACCGCGACCTGCGTCTGCTCGTCGACTCGGGGCTCGAGTTCGGCGCCTCGCTGAACGTCGACGCGGTGCTCCGTACGGTGGCGGAACGCATACTCGCTGTCTCTCAGGCCGATATCTGTGACGTGTTCGGCCTCGTCGGCGACGAGGTCGAGGCCCTCGTCGCACTCGACGACAGGGCGGAGGATTCGGTCGGCCTGCGCTATCGCACGGCCGACTACAGCACGTTTGTGGAAGCCGCCGCGACGCGCAGGCCGGTGGTGCGCCTCGACATCCTCAACGACGCGGACGTGCTCGAAGGCGACCGCGAGGACGCGCGCCGCTGGGGCTACGCGTCGATCATGACGATCCCCCTTCTGGCCGGGGGCGAGCTGATCGGATTCGTCGAGGTCAGCAACCGCGAGAAGCGGCCGTTCGCGCGCCCCGACGTCATCGTCGGCCTTGCCCAGGTGGCCGGCCAGGCCGTGGCCAATGCGCGCCTTTACCGCGAGCTCGACGAGAGCGTGCGCTGGATGACGCTTCTGAGCGAATCCGCGCTCGAGCTGGCCGGCAGTCTCGACCTGCGCGACACCCTGCTGGCCACCGCGAAGCGCCTCTGCGACAGCGTCGGGGTGCCGGAGTGCGAGATCACCGTCGTCGAAGGCGACGGGCTGCGGACGCTGATGCGCATCGAGCACGGCCGCGTCGACGAGGACTGGATCGGTCAGTACCTGCCGCTTGCGGACGCCGCCGTCACGCGCGAGGTCATCGAGACCAAGCGCCCGACGGTCGTGGGCTCCCTGAGCGACCCGCGCCTCACGGCGAGGGTGCTCGAGATCAACCAGGACTTCGTGCAGAAGAGCTGGGCGACCCTGCCGCTGATCGTCAAGGACCGCGTGATCGGCACCGCCGAGCTCGTCGAGAGCGGCGCCGAGCGCACTTTCACGCAGGCCGAGCTCGACACCGCCGCGGCAATCTGCCACGCGGCCGCCATGGCCATCGAGAACGCCGCGCTCTTTGAGAGAGAGCAGGCCGCGAGCCAGGAGGCGCTGCTGCTCAACCAGATAGCGCGGCGCACGGCCGCCACCCTCGACCTCGAAGAGGTCGTGGACGCGGCCGCCGACGAGCTTCGCAAGCTGCTGGCCTTCGACGCCCACGGCCTTCTGCTGGCCGCGGGGGGTCGCATCGATCGGGTCATCTCCTCGGAGGCTCGCGCCGTCTCCCTGGCGGGGCTCACCGAGAGCGACTTCGGCGAGGAGCTTCTCGACGCGCTCCGGGAGCGGCGCGTCGTGATCGTCGGGCTTCCGGAGGGCATCTCGTTGCCCGCGGACCACCCGGCCATTGCCGGCTTGCGGTCCGCCGTCATCATCGCGCTTCCCTCCGAGCGCGGCATGGTCGGCGCTTTCATCCTCGCGAGCCGCAAGCACGACGCCTTCGACACGGCAGACCTCCACCTGCTAGAGCGCGTCGCCACGCAGCTTTCCCTGGCCATCAAGAACGCCCAGCTCTACGAGGAGATCAAGCAGATGCACCTGGGCAACCTCAAGGCGCTCAGCTCGGCGCTCAACGCCAAGGACTACTACACCCTGGGCCATGCGGCCCGCGTGGCCGCCTACACGGTGATGCTCGGCCGCCGCCTCGGCTGGGAGGAGGACCTCGTGACCTCCCTTGAGGAAGCCGCCTACCTGCACGACATCGGCAAGATCAGCATCTCCGACCGGGTGCTGCTGAAGCCCGGGCGCCTGAACCCGCAGGAGTGGCAGCAGATGAAGCTGCACCCCGTGTTCAGCGCCGACATCATCCGGCCGCTCTTCCCCGAGGCCCTGGTCGCGGGCGTGCGCCATCATCACGAGCACTACGACGGCAACGGGTACCCCGACGGCCTCGCCGGGGATGATATCCCCTTGCTGGCGCGGGCCATGGCCGTCGTCGACGCCTACGACGCCATGTCGTGCCGGCGGCCCTACAAGGAGGCGCTCACGTACCCCGAGTGCCTGGCCGAGCTGCAGCGCTGCCGCGGCACGCAGTTCGAGCCGCTCATGGTCGACGCCTTCCTCGAGGTTCTGGAGGAGCTCGCGCGGGCGCGGGCGCGGGCGGAGAACATCGCCGCCCAGGCGGCCTCCCGGATCCCGGGCGACAAGCACCTTGCGCTGCGCAGCCGCGAAGACGAGGACACACCGGAGTACCGCGAGATCCGCGACATCCTCCGCGAGGTGCGCGACGCCAACCCTCCCACGCGGTTCCTCACCACCCACGCGAAGATCGACAAGAAGTACGTCATCGGCGTGGACCCGGAGGAGCGGGAGAGCGAGCGCTCGCACGTTGGTGACGAGATCTTCGCCGACGACGAGCTGCCGGAGGTCCTCGCAGGCCGGCGCCCCCTGGTGAACACCCTCTTCGCCGACGAGTTCGGCGTCTGGGTGACCGGTCTCGCTCCGGTCCGCGACGCCAAAGGTCACATCGTCGCCGCGGTGGCGGCGGACCTGCCGGCCGTGAGCCGGGCAGAGAGCGAGGCCCTGCGCGGCGACGACCATCAGACCTTCGCCGCGATGCTGCAGACGGCGGCGGTGCGCCTCAGCCGCGCCGAGATCGACGCCATCACCGACGCCCTCACCGGCCTCTACAACCACCGCTATCTGCAAGAACGGCTGAGCGAAGAGCTTCACCGCGCCCGCGAGCTCGGGCGGCCGCTGACCGCGCTCTTCTGCGACCTCGACCACTTCAAGGGCTACAACGACGCCAACGGGCACAGCGCCGGCGACGCGGTGCTGCGTGAGGTCGCGCACCTCATCGAGCAGTCGGTGCGCAACGTGGACATCGCCGCGCGCTACGGCGGCGAGGAGTTCGTCGTACTGCTCGTGGAGACGGGCCGCGAGGCCGCGCTCGCGGTCGCAGAGCGCATCCGCGAGCGCATCGGCGCGGCCGGGTTCAGCGCCCACGGCACGCCGCTCACCGTGAGCATCGGCATCGCCGGCTACCCGGAGGACGCGGAACGCCGCGAAGCGCTCCTCGACAAGGCCGACTGGGCGATGTACCTGGCCAAGCGGCGCGGCCGCGACCAGGTGGCGACGTTCGCCGAGGGCTGAGGGCCGGCCTCAGCCGGCGGTCACTGCAGGGCCAGCGGCGCCGGCCCTCGGCGCGGGCGGCAGCGTGCCGGCCTCGACGCAAGCGGCGAGATTCTCGATCACGGCCTGACTGGGCGGCGCCCCTGCGGCGGCCGCCTCAATGGCGGCGACGCGACGCTCGCGCTGAGAGCCGATCATGGTTCCTCTTGTAACCGTGCGGTCAGGGAGACGACAGGGTCAGGCGCGACGACGGCGCGGAAGGCGTTCGTCGCCGCGCCGCAAGGTCAGGCCCTCCCGATCGAAGAGCTCGAGGAGGGCCTGGGCGCTGCGGCGCCCGCAGTCCAGGCGGTCGCGGAAGCCGGCCAGGGTCACCCGCCCGTCCGCGGCGAGCATGGCGACCAGCTCTGTGCGCGCACCGTCCACGGCGGCGGCCGCGAACCAGAGGTCCTTGTCCGCGCGCACCACGTCGCCGCGGCGCGCGAGCACGTCGAGGATCTGGCCGATCTCGCGCGGCGGGCACCGCAGCTCCTCGGCGAGCGTGGCCAGCGTCGGCGGCGCCAGCGGATCGGCGCCGAGGCGTACGAGGAGACGCTGCGCAAGAGCCGCCTGCTCGTCGCCCAACACGCCGGCGCCGGCGGGGGCGTAGCCGCCTTCGCCGACGACCAGACGACCGTCGGCCGCGAGGCCCCGGAGCAGCGTGTCCACGTCGTCCACGGGCAGCGCGGGCGTCAGAGCCGCGAGCTCGGCGGCGCTGCAGAAGGGGCGCTCGGGACGCGCGGAGGAACGCGCGGAGGCGCCGGCAAGAAGGGCCGCGCGCAGCGCGGCCACTGTGCCGGCGCCGAACCAACGGACCGGCACGGCAGGTGCCGCGGAGCCCGCGGCGGGCGGCCGCAAAGCCTCGAGCTCGCCGGCCTTTTCCGCCGCCGCCAGAGCGGCGCCGGCGGCGCCGGCGCCGAACCCGGCGGCAGCCAGATCCGCCGGGGCGACCCCGCCCTGACCGCTGTCGGCGGCCAGCGCGAGCGCCGCGGCGCGCGCATCGGCGGAGCGCAGCGCGGCGAGAAACGTGGCGTGGAGCGCGCGCTCGTGCCAGCGGCGCGCGCCCGTGGCGAGAACCTCCCCGCCGCCGACCGTCGCCACCGGCGAGAGAGCCCGCAGGATGAAGCGGTCGTGGGGCTCGACCACGGCGTCGCCGTCGAGCCGCACGACCGCCGGTGCCTGCGTGCCCGCGGCGATCTCGCGACCCTCAAGCGGAGTCACTCGTGCCAGGTAGTGCGCCGTGCCGTGGTGCAGGCGCACCTGGTCCCCGGAGCGGAGGGGCCTGCCGCCGGGCACCACCTGCACCCAGGCGTCGAAGCGCCGGCAGACGCGGCCGGCGGCTTCCGGCGCGACGAGCCAGTTGCCACGCTCCACCGCGGCCCGGTCGAGGCCGCGCAGATTGACGCCCGCGCGGCTGCCTGCGCGCACGGCTTCGGTCTCGTGGTCGTGCACCTGCACGCTGCGCACGACGGCGCGCGTTCCGCCGGGCTCTACCACCATGGCGTCCCCGGCGCGGATCTCGCCGCGCCACAACGTGCCCGTGACTACGGTGCCGATGCCCTTCAGCGGGAAGACCCTGTCGACCGGCAGGCGGGCGGGTCCGCCGTGCCGGCGCGCCGTGACAGTCGCGGCGGCGCGCTCGAGCGCGGCCAGAAGCTCCGTCGTGCCGCGCCCGTCGCGGGCGCTCACGGTGACGACCTCGCAGGCCGCGTAGGGGGTCCGCGCGAGGAGCTCGCGCACGTCCTCCTCCGCCATCTCGAGCAACTCCTCGTCCACGAGGTCGGCCTTGGTCAGCGCCACTACGCCGCGTTCCACGCCGAGCAACTCGATGATCGAGAGGTGCTCCATGGTCTGCGGCATCACGCCATCGTCGGCGGCGATCACCAGCAAGAAGAGGTCGATGCCCGTGGCGCCGGCCACCATGGTGCGCACGAAGCGCTCGTGCCCGGGGACGTCCACGACGCTCAGCCGGCCACCGGCAGGTAGCTCCAGCTCTGCGTAGCCGAGCTCGATGGAGATGCCCCGATCCTGCTCCTCGCGCAGGCGGTCGGTGTTCTTGCCGGTGAGCAGCGTGACGAGCGCGGTCTTGCCGTGGTCGATGTGCCCGGCCGTGCCGAGGGTCAGCGGGACGGCGGCGTCCCGAGGGAAACTGCTCGTTTCGGGAGCGTCGGGCACAGCCTGCCCGTCAGGCGAGCGCCGCCAGCGCGGCGCCGGCCAGCGCGTCCAGCTCGGCGTCGCGCACGGCGCGCAGGTCGAACAGCAGGCGGCCGTCGTGCAGGCGGCAGACGACGGCGGGCGCGCCGCGCCGCAGCGCCGCGGCGAGCCGTGCGGCGTCGCCGTCCACGCTCACGGCCACGGCGACGCTGGGCACCTCGGTGACCGGCAGCGCCCCGGCGCCGGCGCGCGCGACGGTGTCGACGAGCTCAAGGCGATCCCCGGGCACGCCGCCGCCGATGAGCAGCGCGCGCAGACGCCCGGCGCGGCCGCGCACCTCGTCGATCGGTGCCGCCAGCGCGGCCAGCGTCGGGATCTCGGCGAGCGCCCGCCGCGGGTCGAGGTAGAGGCGCAGCACCGCGTCCAGGGCGGCCAGGTCGAGCTTGTCGATGCGCAGCGCGCGCGCCAGCGGGTGACGACGCATCGCCGCGACGGTCGCGGCCCGGCCCACGGCGACGCCGGCCTGCGGGCCGCCGAGAAGCTTGTCGCCGCTGAAGGTCACCACGTCGGCGCCGGCGGCGATGCTCGCCGCGAGCGCCGGTTCCTCGCCGAACAACGGCAGCCCCGCCAGGGCGCCGCTGCCGAGATCGTCGACCAGCACGGCGCCGTGCGCGTGGGCAAGGCCGGCGAGCTCCTCGAGCGCCGGCTCCGCGGTGAAGCCGACGATCCGGTAGTTGCTGGTGTGCACCCGCAGGACGGCGCGCGTGCGCGCCGTCCAGGCCTCCTCGAAGTCCTTGAGGTAGGTGCGATTAGTGGTGCCCACCTCGACCAGTTCGGCGCCGCTCTCGCGCAGGATGTCGGGGATGCGAAAGCCGTCGCCGATCTCCACGAGCTGGCCGCGGGCGACGAGCACCTCGCCGCCACGGGCCGTGGCGGCGAGGGCGAGCAGCACCGCGGCGGCGTTGTTGTTGACGACCAGCGCATCCTCGGCGCCCGTGACCGTGCAGAGCACGTCGTGGACGTGATCCTGGCGCGAGGCACGCTCGCCGCGCGCCAGATTGTACTCGAGGTCGGTGTAGCCGGAGGCGGCGGTGACGACTGCGTCGACCGCCTCGCGGGGCAGCGGCGCCCGGCCGAGATTGGTATGGACCACGACGCCGGTCGCGTTGATGACGCGGCGCAGGGACGGCGTCACCGCCGCCTCCACGAGCCGCGTGACCCAGGGGACGAGGGCGGCCGCCGTGAGATCCGCCGCCTGCGCGGCGGACGCCTCGCCGGCCGCCCCCGCCGCCAGGATCTCGGCCCTCAGACGCGCGACGACGGCGCGCACGGCGTCCACGACGAGCGCGCGCGGATAGCGCTCGAGCAGCTCACGCGCCGCCGGCTCGCGCAGCACCTCATCCACCGCCGCGAGACCGCGCAGGCGCTCCCCGCGCTCCGGGTCTTCTCGCTTCTGCTTCTCAGCCATCGGCGTCATCTTCTGCGTCGTCCCCGCCACGCCTCATGCGTAGTCCGACGACGATCATAGCGAACGCCGCCAGGGCGAAGGCGAAGTACCACTGTCCGCCGCTGAGCCCGATGTCCCTCATGAAGCCCGGGAACATGGTGTGGCCGACGAGGAGGGCGAAGCCCAGGACCGAGAACACGCCCTGGGCGATGCCCCAGAAGTAGCGCGGCTGCTGCCTGCGGAACCCGTAGGTGGTGGCGTAGATGGAGAGCGCCACGACGCCGGCACAGAGGAGCCCGATGAGAATGAGCAGCCCGACCTGCGTGATCACCTCTGCGGCGGGCTTGCCCTTGGCCCACGACCACGCGGCACCCCGCTCGGTGCCGGCGCCGAGGACGAGCACGGCGAGCCAGGCCACGAACGCGATGACTCCGAAGGCCCCGCCGAGGATGAAGGGGATCACCGAAACCACGCGCAGCGCCAGACCCGGCTCCGGCCGCTGCGCCGCCAGCACGTCTTCTTCGCTGGGCTTCCAGCCCGGGTCGCCGGGCTTGCGCTCGGGGCTCACGCGGCAACGCCGGGCAGGTGTGCGGGCAGCGCCACGGCTCAGCCTTCGAGCACGAGGGCCCCGGGAGGCCCGGCGGTGACCTCGCCGACCGTCCAGCCGGCCACGCCGCTCCCGCGGAGCGCGGAGAGCAGCGCCGCGTGCTTGTCGGCGGCCACGGCGATGAGCAGGCCGCCGGACGTCTGCGGGTCGAACAGCGCCAGCACGCGGGGGTCCTGCTGCTCGACCTCGTCCGGGCTGCCGCCGGCGCCGCCCAGGCGCGGCAGCAGGAAGTCGCGGTTGCTGCGCAGGCCGCCGGCATAGACAGCCTGGGCGATGAGCTCGAGGACGCCGTCGTGCAGCGGCACCTCGGCGACCCGCACGAGCGCGCCGGCGGCGCTCGCGTCGAGCATCTCGCCGAGGTGCCCGAGCAGGCCGAAACCGCTCACGTCCGTGCAGGCGTGCGCGCCCACGGCCGACATGACGGCCGCCGCCGCCGCATTGAGGGCGGCGGCCTCCTCGATGGCCGGCATCATCTCGTCCTCGGTGATCAGCCCCTTCTTGAGGGCGCTGGCCAGCACCCCGATGCCGAGGCGCTTGGTGAGCACCAGTTTGTCGCCGGGCTGCGCCCCGGCGTTGTAAACGATCTCATCGGGATGCGCGACGCCCGTGACCGCCAAGCCGTACTTGGGTTCCTTGTCGTCGATGGAGTGGCCGCCGGCCAGGTCGGCGCCGGCCTCGATCACCTTCTCGACGCCGCCCCGCAGTATCTCCGAAAGGTGCGTCATGCCGAGATCGGCCGGCCAGGCCACGAGGTTCATGGCCGTGAGCGGCCGCGCGCCCATGGCGTACACATCGCTGAGCGCGTTGGCCGCGGCGAGCTGCCCGAACCAGTAGGGCGAGTCGACGATGGGCGTGAAGAAGTCGACCGTCTGCACCAGGCAGAGGTCGTCGCAGATGCGCGTGACGGCAGCGTCGTCGCGCGTCTCGAGCAGCCGCGCGAGCTCCGGGGAGCTGCGCGGAAGGGCGTCAAGCACGGCCTGCAGGTCGCACGGACCCAGCTTGGCCGCTCAGCCGCTCTTGGCTGCGAACTGCGTGAGGCGGATCTTCTCGGTCATGCGCCAAGCTTACCCCACGCGCGGGAACGCGCGGCCGGGGACGCCGCTCAGACGGACGGCGGCGGGCGGCGGCCCTTCGGCCCCGCCCGCCGCCGTCCTCAGCGGTGCGCCGCCGCGCGCGCGGCGCCGCGCCTCACTTCACTTTGAAGGAGGCCTTGGCGATGTTGTCCTGCGCATTGCCGGCCAGGTCGGTGGCGTAGACGTACCACTTGTAGGCGCCCTTCTTGAAGCTTGCCTTGACGCTGGCGGTCTGCTTGGCGTTCATGGTCGCGTTGTCGACGGTGATCGTCGCGACCGGGCTGGTGCCCCTCGCGGACTTGATCTCGATGACCACGTCGGCGGTGGGGCTGAGGTTGGTGGGCTCCGTAATGCGGAACTTCAGCGTCGCCGTCTTGCCCTTCTTGACGCTGACCGCGTTGAGGGCGTTGGTCGCCGGTTTCGTCGTGTCGATGTGGATGGTGGCGCCGGCCGTGCCGACGCGGTTGCACCAGTCGAGGGCCTGCGCGCTCACCGTGATTGCTCCCTGCGTCGTTACCGGCACCGTGTAGCTCGCGCCGTCGGTCCAGGCGGCCACCGTCGGCGGCGACTGGTACTGCACCTTCTGCACGCCGGACTGGCTGTCTGTGGCGCTGAAGGTGAGCGCCACCGGGGCGTTGTGCCAGGCGCTGTCGGCGCCGCCGATCGTGACCGCCGGGTCGGTGGTCTCGGCGGCGACGACCAGAGGTAGCGCGCCCGCGCTCGAGGTGCCCGGCGGGAAGGGCGGGTTCTTGACGCTGACCGTGAGCGACCCGGGCGTCGCGATGTCCGCCGCCACGAGCGGCACGGTGAGCTGCGAAGCGCTGACGAAGGACGTGCCCGTCTTCTCGCCGCCGCTGATGAAGATGTGGGCGCCGCTGACGAAGTTACTGCCGTTGACCGTGAGCACGAGGTCGTTCTTGACGTAGCCCGCCCAGACCTGGGTGGGGCTGATGGAACTGAGGGCGGGGCCGCTGCCCACCGTGAAGGGCAGCGCATTGGAGATCGGCGAGCCCGGGGGCACGCCGTTGCGCACGGTGATCGTGGCGCTGCCCGCCGCGGCGATCGCCGACGCGGGCACCGCCGCGGTGAGGTGCGTCGCGGAGTCACGCGTCGTGGCCAGGTCGACGCCACTCCAGCGCACCACGGCGCCGGCAGCGCCGGTCACGAAACCGGTCCCCGTGACGCCGAGGTTGAAGGCCGGGCCGCCGACCACGGCCGACGTCGGGTCGAGGGCGCTGATGGAGGCCGTGGGGGCGGTGACGGTGAAGGGGAACTGGTTGCTGAGTCGCGACGGAAACAGGAGGAAAGGCGGATTGTACACAGTCACCTGCGCCGTCCCCGGTGCGGCCACGGCGGCGGCAGAAATGACGGCCGTGAGCACCGTCGACGAGTTGAAGGTCGTGCTGGCGGCGGCGACGCCGTTGAAACGCACGACTGAGCCGGTCAGCGAGGCGGGAGTGAAGTACTTGCCGTACACCGTGAGCGTGAGATCGCCGCCGCCCGCGACCACGTTCGGCGGGTTGAGCGACGTGATCACCGGATAGGGCAAGAACACGAGGAAGGCGTTGGCTAGAGTGGCCGTCTGGACCGGCGGGATGAGGAAGATGAAGGTCTGCGTCACGCGCAGGTCCCAGCCGCCATCCGTGGCGGTGTCGGGGATCGCGAACTCGACCGACGCCGACGCCGCGTCGTAGGTGTTCGTCGTGCCCGAGATGACCTCAGCGCCGTTGACCAGAGCGAAGGCCGGAGTCCCGGCAAGGAACGCGCCGAAGCTGCCGCTGACCGTGCAGGTCACCGTCGTGCCGGCGTGCGCGCTGCCCGGATCGATGCCGGACAGGCTGATCGCCATGGCCGCCGGGGCGGCCCCAAGCATCACCGCCGCCACGCAGATCAGAACGAACGCAGTCCGTTTCCCCATGACCCACCTCCACAGTGAGACTCCGTCGTGCCTGTGCCGGAGGACCACGCACGTGGCTCCCGAGCCGGCCTCCCGATCACGACCCTCTCTGCACTGTACTACCAACAGTGGGCCGGAAACATAGTGTTGGCGTTTCCGGACTCGGCGACGGGCGGCGGCGTGTCGGCCGCCGCCCTGTGGCCGCCGCCGGCAGCGGGCGGGCGCAGCCGGCCCCGCCGGCTCGCCGGTGCCCGCCCGCCCTGCGCGCCGGTGATACCCTCTGTTCACCGTGAGCGCGCGTCGTCCATCCGGGAGGGCCCCGTACCGCACGTACGTCAGTGAGGGCGGCCTCGAGCTGCGCCGGCGGCGGGAGCGGCGGCGGCGCACGACGATGCTCGTTCTCATCGTCGTCGTGGCCGCGGCGGGCATCTTCGTCGGCACGGGCCGGGCGCAGAAAGCCTGGCACGCGTGGGTCAAGCCCGGGCCGGCGGCCGCAGGCGGCCCGGCGGCGGGCGGCTCCTCCGCTGGTTCCGGGGCCGCGCCGGCCACGCGCGTGGCAATCATCCGCGCCCCGCGGCGCGTGAACGTCGACCCGCGGCCGCCCATCGTCGCCGCCGGCGACGGCGTCAAGGTCTCCACCTTCCTCGGCGACGAGACGCGGCGGCTGTATGGCTTGGGGCCACCGCCGAAGCACCTCGACCTCATCTGGCGCACGAGCATCGGCAGCGGCCTGACCTCGGGCGTGCGCAAGAAGGGTGACGACCCCAAGAAGCCGGTGAGTCCGGCGACCTGGTCGGGCACCGGCTGGACGGGCCAGCCGGCCATCCTGCGCGACGGCGGCAAGCTGTACCTCGTCGTCGGCGGCTTCGATCACAACCTCCACAAGATCGAGCTCGAGACCGGGCGCGTGGTGTGGGAGCACGCCTTTGACGACATCATCAAGAGCAGCCCGACGGTCATCGAAGACCCGCACCCGTCGTCTCCCGCCGACAAGTACCTCGCTGTCGCCGGCTCTCGCCGCGGGTTTCCCTCGGACTACACCGACCCGAGCCTGGCGCCCTACCGCGCCGTGTCGTTCGGCACCGGCAGCGAGGTGTGGCGACTGCCGGTACCTCTCACGGCGAGCTACAGTCGCGACGTGGACGGCAGCGGCTTCTTCCTGAACGGGCACCTGTTCTCGGGGGTCGAAAGCGGCTGGTTCTACAAGCTGGATCCGTTCGAGACGACGTCGTCGGGGTCCTACCGTCAGCCGCGGATCATCGCCCAGCGGCTCCTGCTCGGCGACCCCGGCGACGCAGCGGCGCACGGCGGCAACCTGGTGCTCGAAGCGTCTCCTTCCCTCCTCGACGGCGTCGTTTACATCAGCTCCGGCGCGGGTCACGTGTACGGCATGCGCAAGAGCGACCTCAAGGTGGTGTGGGACTACCGCACCGGCTCCGACCTCGACGGCACGCCGGTGCCCACGAGCTCCGGCAAGCTCCTCGTGGCCGTGGAGAAGCAGTACATCCAGGGTCACGGCGGCGCGCTGATGCTGGACCCCAAGAAGACCGGGTCTGCGGCCGTCGACTGGTTCTTCCCCACCGGCGACCGCGCGCTTGGCGACTGGGTCGGCGGCGTCATCGGGTCGGTGGCCGTCAACGACACCTACGACCCATGGAACCGCCGCCCCCGGCTCGCGGCGTTCATCGCCATCGACGGCAACCTCTACGTGGTGGCTCAGGACGCCCTCGCCGCCGGAACGGTGCCCGGCCCCAACCTCGACGGGCCGTACCACACGCCGAAGCTCATCGCCAAGTTCTCCGTGGGCGGCGGCATCTCCACGCCGATCATGGTCGACGACACGATCGTGGCCGCCGCCTACGACGCCAGGGTGCACCTCTACAGCGTGCGCTGGCAGGCGGCGAAGAAGGGCGCTGCCGGCGCGCTCAAGAGCCCCGACGGCGGCTGGTTCACGGTGAAGATCGAGGAGACCGACTCCTTCTCCGGCGGCGGCGCCTTCGAGAGCACCCCGGTGATGTGGAAGGGCCGCGTGTTCATCGGGTCGCGCGACGGCTCGTTGTACTGCCTCGGCGATCGCTGAGGCGACAGGCGAGCCGGCGGGGCGCGGGCGACAGGCGTTTGGCACCAGCGCCCCTGCGGGCATTTCAGCAGGGATGCAGACAGACTGCGGCCGGGCCGGCGCGGCAGCGCCCGGCCGCTCAGCCAAGGAGGAACGCTATGCCCGACGCCCAACGCACAGCCGAAGCTGTCTGGGAAGGCTCACTCGCCCAAGGCACGGGCGCCGTCACGCTCACGAGCAGCGGCGCCGCCGGACCCTTGCCCGTCACCTGGGCTTCGCGCACCGCGCGTTCCGAGGGCAAGACCAGTCCGGAGGAGCTCGTCGCCGCGGCGCACGCGAGCTGCTACTGCATGGCGCTTTCACACATCCTCGGGGAGGCCGGCACGCCGCCCGAGAGGCTTGAGGCGAGCGCCACGGTGACGTTTGCCCAGATCGAGGGGGGCTTCAAGGTCGCGAGCTCCGCGCTCACCGTGAAGGGCGTTGTCCCGGGTCTCGACGCCGCCGGCTTCAAGAAGGCCGCTGAGGAGGCCAAGGACGGCTGCCCCATCTCCGGCGCCCTCAAGGGCAACGTCGCGCTCAGCGTCGAAGCCAGCCTGGCCTGACGCTCGCGGGCGCCGGCGCGGCGGGCGGCGCCCGTCGCTCCGGCGCCCTCTCTCTCCGCAGACGTGTATCCTTAGGGCATGCGGCAGAGCACCCGAATCAGCACACCGATCGTTCGCGCGGCCCGCGTCTGGGCCGTCGCCGCGCCGCTGGCGTCGGCGGTCGTGCTGTTGGCGCTGCTGCCGGGCGGCGCGGCGGGCGGCGCCGTCCGCGGCGCTCCTGCCCCCGTGGGCGCCGCCGCCTTCGCGCCCGCGCCCACGCCGTCGCCGACGCCCACGCCGACGCCCACCCCTCCGCCCATCGCCATCCAGCCGGACAGCGGCCTTTCGGCCCAGTTCGGCTACGCGCCGCCGTTCACGCGCAACATCCCCACCTTCGATAGCGTCGATCGGCCTTACATCCGCAGCCGCTCGGGCGACCCGGACTACACCGGGTTCGTGCAGATCCTCCGCGATGGCACCTGGAAGCGCCTCGACCTGCTGAGTGCCCTGCGCGCCGCGTACCCGAACTTCCTGGGCACCCAAGGTGCCGGCGGCGGTCCTGCCGCGCAGATCGTCCTCGACACGGCGGACCGGGCGTACACCCTCGTCACCGTGCGTCTGGAGGGCGGCGGGCTGCGCAACGTCATGTTGTGGTCCACCGACGCGTGCGTCACCTGGCGGGTCGTGGAGCTGCCCGCCGGCGACGTCGTCAGTGAGACGTGGACCGGGCACAACGTCATCGACGGGCCGCCGCTTCTGCTGGTGAGCCGCGTCGATCCCGCCCTGGTCAATCCCGACACCGGCAAGCTGCAGCGGACGCTGTACCTGACCCGGCCCTACTTCTCGGGCGACGGCATCGTGATCCCGGCTCTGACGCAGATCAGTGCCCGCGCCCTGGGCGTCAGCGACGGAGCCACCACGGCGAGCGCCGTGGCCACACACGGTGACCTCAGCTGGATCGTATGGGCCGACAGCACGCCCCGCCCCGCCCAGGGATCGCCGGTCTATGTGGTGACCTATGACCGGCGCACGCAGGCGCTCGGACGCCGCGTGCTCCTCGCGTGGACGCAGCCCGGCAACGACGGCCACGCGCAGCCGGGGATCGTCATCGACTCCAAGGGCTACTTGCACGTGATCGCCGGCGCGCACGGACGTCCCTTCCAGTACAGGCAGTCGCTCGTGCCGTACACCGCGTACGAAGGCTGGTCGCAGCTCGAGCCCGTCGGGACCACGGGCTACGCAGACCATGTCGGGGCACCCCAGGAAGGCTGCATGACCTATCTGGCCTTCGTCTGCGATCAGCAGGACAGGCTGCACGTTGCCTACCGCCAATGGCGCCGCAACACCGACACCTGGTTCAACGGCGCCTTGTTCGGCGCGCTGTCGTACCAGCGGCACGACGCGGAGACGGGCTGGACCTCGCCGCGGCCCCTCGTCATTCCGCCGTACAAGGATTACAGCATCTACGCGCAGGCGCTCAGCCTCGATCACCGCGGGCACCTGTACCTCTCCGCAAGCTGCATGGCCGGCTCCGAAGGATCCACCCGCAAGGCGGCCATGGAACGCTGGCGACAGGCGGGAAGCGAAGGCCCGCAGCCGCCGCTCTACGTGCGCCGCATGGTGCTTGTCTCGGTCGACGGCGGCGACAACTGGCGCTTCGCGGCCACAGAGGACTTCGCGCCGGGAGCACCTGACTGATGCGCCGGCTCGCGCTCTCGAGCGGCGGCGCGCTGCTCGTGGCGCTGGCGGCGCTGGCCGCGCTTGCCGCCATGAGTCTCGCCGCCGAGCCACGCTGGCAGTGGCAGAACCCTCTCCCCCAGGGCAACTCTCTGGGCGCGGTCGATGTGGTCGACTCCCTTCGCGCCGTGGCCGTCGGCGACGCCGGCACGATCCTCCTCACGGTCGATGGCGGCGCCACGTGGACAACGGTTCCCAGCGGCGTGGGCGAGACGCTGTTCTCGGTGCGCATGACGGCAACCGGCGAAGGCTATGCGGTCGGCGCCGGCGGCGTGGCGCTCACCACCCTCGACGGGGGGATCACCTGGCAGCGACAGGTCACCTATACCAGCCAGGCCATCATGGGCGTCGACACGCCGGGGCCCGGGGAGGCCGTTGCCGTAGGCGAGCACGGCCTCATCCTCCGTTCGAGCAACGGCGGGCTGACGTGGACGCGTGTCCCCAGCCACACGCCCCACAATCTCTACGCCGTGACCTTCGACGGCCGCGGTCGCGGCTGGGCGGTCGGCGACCTCGGCACGCTGCTCTTCACCGGCAACCGGGGCGCCACATGGGAGCTGCGCGGCGCCGGCGTGTTCGGCGCCCTGCACGATGTCATCATGGTCGGCAAGCGCACCGTGGTCGTGTCGGCCTCGCGGGGCAGCATCTGGCGCAGCGGCAATGAGGGCATCGCCTGGAAGCGCACGACAACCGCGACCTTCGACACCCTCTACGGCCTCGCAAGCGTGGACGGGAAGACCCTGATCGCGACGGGCGAGAGCGGCGTCACGCTGCTCAGCAGCGATGCCGGCCTCTCGTGGCTCCCGAGCCGTCCGGTCGCCGGCATCTCGCTGTTCGGCGTCGATTTCGCCGGCGCCGCGACGGGACTGGCCGTCGGCACCAACGGGTGCGTCATCCGCAGCGCCGACGGCGGCGCGACGTGGACGCGGGTCGGCAGCGGCCCGACGGGGCGCGTGCGAGGCCTCGCGCTCCGCGGCTCCACGCAAGCCTGGGCGGTCGGAGACGCCGGTCTCGTCATGACGGCGGACGACGGCGTCGCGTGGCGGCAGGTCGCGACGCCGGCCGCCACGCGCCTGGACGCAGTGTCGTTCGCGGCCGATGGTCGCGGGTGCGCCGTGGGGACCCAAGGTCTGATCATCCACACCGCAGACGGCGGCGCGACGTGGAACGAGGCCGCCTCGCCGACGCCGGAGGACCTGCTTGGTGTCGACCTCAGGCCAGACGGAACGGGCTGGGCGGTCGGCAGCGCGGGAGAGGCGCTGAGCACGTCCGATGGAGGCGGCACCTGGGAGGGCCACGACGTCGGCCTCGAGGGCAACGTGGACCTGCGCGCCGTTCAGGCCTTGGACGGCGGCCGGGTCGTGGCCGTGGGCGGCGACCCCTGGGGTCAGGGCCGCGGCGTGGTGGCCAGCACGGCCGACGCGGGGGCCACCTGGCAGATCTCGCAGGTGGACGTGTGGGGTGAGCTGCGTGACGTGGCCTTCAACTCAGCCTTCGAGGGCTGCGCGGTCGGCGGTGACTACGGACCGGACGGCGACTGGCTCACGGGCTTCGTATTGCGCACGACGGACGGCGGAGCCAGCTGGTATCAGGTGGCCGTCTTCCCCGAGGCGCTCCAGGTTCTCACGTTCGTCGACGCCGTGCACGGCTGGGCGGCCGGCGCCCACGGGGCGCTCCTGCGCACGGTCGACGGCGGGGCCAGCTGGCAACCGGTTCTGCCGGTGACGGCCACGGGCGCCTACGCGCTCGCCTCCGGCGGCCCCGATCGCCTGTGGCTCGCCGGCGGCGGCGGGACGATCCTCTTCACCGCCGAGGGTGCCTTGACGGACCCGGTCCCGGCTCAGGCGCCGCTCAGGTTGCCGCGGCCGGGCAGCCTCACGCTCGCCAAGCTCTCAGACTGAGCGCTGCCGGAAGCTCGGCCAGCGTCTCGATGCGCGGCAGCGGCGCGCCGACGGCTCGACCGGCACGGTCGAGCAGGATCGCGCCGCAGCCGCCGGCGACGGCGCCCTCCACGTCGTCCTCGACGCTGTCGCCGACCATCACCGCAGCGGCCGGCGCGACCCGCAGCAGGCCGAGCAGCGCCGAGAACATGCGCGGCGCCGGCTTCACGGCGCCGGTCTGGGCGCTCGACACGGCCGCGTCCATGTACTCGTCGAGGGCGAAGTGCGCAACGACATCCTCGAGGCCGTGGCCGAGGGCGTTGGAGAGCAGCGCCATGCGCACGCCGGCGCCGCGCAGAACGTCGAGACACGGCAGCACGTCGTCGTAGAGGCCGAAGTTCTCGGGCTTCGACCAGGCATCGATGATCGCGGCGGCGGTCGCCTCGACGGCAGCTGGCTGACCGCCGCCCAGCCCCTCGATGATCGCGTGGGCGATAACGGGGAGCAGACCGTCGTCGTGGACCAGCCCCGTGCGCTCGCGGCGCTCGCGGGCCGCCACGTACGCGGCGCGCTCCGCCTGCGGCCAGCGCCCCACGTCAAGCCGCAGCCCGAAGCGCGCGCCGCTGCGCACGTACCCCGGCGCCTCGAACTGTTCGCTGGGGCGCAGCAACGTGTAGTCCAGGTCGAACATGACCAGCTCCGGGGTGGGCAGTGGGAGCGAGGGGGCGGCGGGTGTCACGCGCGGGTGCCCGGAAGCGCTCACGCCCGTGGCCTGCCGCCGGCCGGCCGCTCCCGCGTCGCGCCGGCCAGCCGTGCCGGTAGCTCGCCGGCGCGGTACGAGGAGCGCACAAACGGCGCCGCTCTGACCTGCAGGCCGAGAGCCGCGCCGCGCTGCTCGTAGGATGCAAACTCCCTCGGCTCGACGTAGCGCGCGACGGGCAGGCAGCCGGCGTCGGGCTGCAGGTACTGGCCGATGGTCACCGCGTCGACGCCGGCGGCGGCGCAATCGCCGAGGACCTTTGCGACCTCCGCCGTGCGCTCGCCGAGCCCCACCATGAGACCGCTCTTGACGAGCGGCCGGACGAGGCCGGCCCCCGTGGAGGCCGACCCACTCGCGCGTTCGGAACCACCGGCGCGCGCGGCGGAGGTCGCGTCGCGCGCCCACGCGGCAGCGCGCGTGAGCAGCCGCAGCGAGCGCTCGTACCGCGCCTGCGGCCTCACCCGAGGGTACAGGCGCGGGACGGTCTCGAGGTTGTGACCAAGCACGTCGGGGCGGGCGGCGAGAACCGCGGCGAGCGCCGCCTCGTCGCCGCCCAGGTCGGGAATCAGCACCTCGACCGTCGCTTGGGGCAGCTCCGCGCGCACGGCCTCGACGGCGGCGGCAAAATGGCCGGCGCCGCCGTCCGCAAGGTCATCACGCGTGACGCTCGTGATGACCACGTGGCGGAGGCCCAGCCGGCGGGCCGCCTCGGCGACGCGGCGGGGTTCGTCCGCGTCCACGGTGCGCAGGCCCGCCGCAGCGCGCGTCCGCGCGGCGGCGCCGACGGGCGGCGCCGCGTCCGCGTGCGCCACCGAGCAGAACCGGCAGGCGCGGGTGCAGGCGTCGCCGAGGATGAGGAACGTCGCCGTGCCGGACGCGAAGCACTCGCCCTTGTTGGGGCAGCGCGCCTCCCGGCAGACGGTGTGCAGCTCGAGCTCGTCCAGCAGGGCGCCGGTGGCGCGGTACTGCCGCGGCTCCGGCGCCCTGACCTTGAGCCAGGCGGGCTTGCGCCGGCGAGGGGTCGCGGCGCTCATGGCCTCACAGGCTGTGGACGCCGCGCCCCAGCCCACCCAGCGCCGCCTCCCCGATCGCCTCAGCGAGTGTGGGGTGGGCGTGGATGGTGCCGGCCACGTCGGCCAGTGTGAGGCCGCAGCGCACCGCCAGGGCGAGCTCGTGCACGAGTTCGGTGACGTGCGGACCGAGCAGGCTGGCGCCCAGCACCCGGCCGCCGCCCGGCTCGCAGACGACGCGCACGAAGCCGTCGGGCGCGCCCTCGATGACGGCCTTGGAGTTGCCGTTGAAGCGCACGTGCGCGACCTCGTGGGCGACGCCCGCCGCCGCGGCCGCATCCTCGGTGAGCCCACAGGAGGCGACCTCGGGAGAGCTGAAGACGCAGCTCGGCACGAGGCTTCTGTCACAGGCGAGGCGCGCGCCGGTGACGGCGTTCTCGGCGGCGATCATGCCCTGGTGGTAGGCCCAGTGCGCGAGCAGCGGGGGGCCGGCGACGTCGCCGGCCACGAACACGCCGTCGAGCGTGGTGCGGCAGGTCTCGTCGCTGACCACGAAGCCGCGCGCGTCGATCTCGACGCCGGCCTCCGCATAGCCCATGCCGTCGCTCACCGGCCTGCGGCCGACGGCGACCAGGACGCGCGCGGCTGTGACCTCGCGGCCGCCGGCGAGGCTGACGCCGACGCCGGCCTCCCCGCTCGCCGCCGCTACCACCGCGGTCTTCACGTGGACGGCGATGCCGTTCTTCTTGAAGGCCTGCTGCAGGGCGCGGCCCACGCGCGCGTCCTCGCCGGGCAGGAGCTGATCGAGCATCTCGACGACGGTGACGGCGCTGCCGAGACGGGCGAAGACGGAGGCCAGCTCGCAGCCGATTACGCCGCCACCGACGATGAGCAGGCTCTCGGGGACGTGGTCAATGACGAGCAGCTCGTCGCTGGTCATGAGGCGCGGATCGCTCCAGTCGAAGAGGCCCATGCGCACCGGCTCGGAGCCGCTGGCGAGGATCACGGCGTCGCCGGCCAGCTCGCGGCCGTCGCCCAGGCGCAGGCGGCCGGGGCCCGCAAGCATAGCCCGCCCGGCCACGACCTCGACCTTGCGCGCCTTCAGCAAATGCGCGACGCCGTCGCGGAGCTGCGCCGTGACGGCGTCCTTGCGGGCCATGAAGGCGGGGAAGTCCAGGCTGATCGGGCCGGCGCGCACGCCGAAGGCGCCCGCCTCGCGCGCCGCGTGCAGACGCTGGGCACCGGCAACCATGGCCTTGGTCGGGATGCAGCCGCGATTCAGGCAGGTACCGCCGATCTCGCGGGCCTCGACGAGCGTCACCTCGGCGCCGAGCTGAGCGGCCCGCCCGGCGGCCACGTAACCGGCGGGCCCGCCGCCGAGCACCAGGATCTTGGTCATTGCTGCCTCCTCGTCAAACCGCGAGCCGCTGAAGTGCGGCTTCGAGCTGCACCAGCACGCGTTTCCAGATCATCTCCGGCGCCAGCACGTAGCCGGCGCCGGCGAGCCCGTCGCCCTGCCAAGGCTCACCGAGCAGCGTCTCTGCGACCTGCGCAAGCTCGTCGGGCGGGCGCCGCTCGAGCACCGACCCGTGCACCAGCACCCGACCGCCGCGGCGCGCCTGGGCGACGGCGACAAGCTTCTCCCCGCGCGCCGTCAGGTCGTGGCGCAGCACGCTCGCGAAGCAGAGGGCAGAGCGCTGGTAGGCCGACTCGCGCCCGACGTCCAGCGTGACGCCAAGCGCGTCGAGGGCGCCGGCGAAGGCGCCGGCCACGACGTCGTACGGCTTGGCCACGTCGAGGCCGGCGCGCGCGCCGGCGCCCAGCGCTCCCGCAGGGAAGGCCACGGCGAACGACCACTCGAAGCCCTCGCCGTGAAGCACCGCGCGGCCGCCGGAGGGCCGCCGCACCACGTCGAACGGCAGGCCCGGCACCGGCTCGTACTTCTGGAACTTACCCAGCGACAGCGCCGGCGGCGCCCACGTGTAGCGCCGCGCGATCACGTCGTCCGCCGTCTCCAGCAGGCCGGCGTCGAGGGCCATCTGCGCGCCGCCGGCGGCGCGCAGCTCGGGCAGGACCTTGACGATGCTCACACGCTCACCTCAGCGGACGGCCGGCGCCTCAGGCGCAGCTCTCGCCGTCCTCAGGGAACCGCTGGCGCAGCACAGGGTGACGGGCGGCCTCGGCTTCGTCGAGCCGCCGCACCGGCATCGTGAGCGGCGCCTCGCGCAGAAGCTGCGGATCGCTCGCGGCCTCCGCGGCGACGGCGCGCAATGCCTCGATCAGGCGATCGAGGTCCTCGCGCGACTCCGTCTCTGTGGGCTCGATCATCAGCGCCTCGTCGACGAGCAGCGGGAAGTACGTCGTCGGGGGGTGCACGCCGTAGTCGAGCAGCCGCTTGGCCACGTCGAGGGCGCGCACGCCGTGCTCCTTGAGCGGCGCCGCCGAGGCCACGAGCTCGTGCATGCAGCGGCGCTCGAAGGGCACCTCGTAGAGATCCTTGATGCCCTCCATGACGTAGTTGGCGTTGAGGACCGCCATCTCGCTGACGCGGCGCAGGCCGTCCGGCCCGAGACCGCGAATGTACGCGGCGGCGCGCACCAGCACGGCGAAGTTGCCGTAGAAGGTGCGGACCTTGCCGATGGACTGGGGACGGTCGTCGTCGAAGAAGAAACGACCGTCCTCCGTCTTGCCGACCAGAGGCACAGGCAGGAACGGCGCCAGCGTGTCGCGCACCGCGATGGGCCCGGCGCCGGGACCGCCGCCGCCGTGGGGCGTGCTGAACGTCTTGTGGGTGTTGAAGTGCACCACGTCGAAGCCCATGTCGCCGGGCCGGCTGATGCCCAGCACGGCGTTGCTGTTGGCGCCGTCGTAGTAAAGCAGGCCGCCGGCTTCGTGCACGAGCCGCGCGATCTCTGTGATGTTCTCGTCGAAGACGCCGAGGGTGTTGGGGTTGGTGAGCATGAGACCGGCCAGATCGTCGTCGAGCAGCGGCTTGAGCGCCTCGAGGTCGACGCCGCCGCGGGCGTCGCTGATGACGGCGACGGGCTCGTACCCCGCCATGACCACACTGGCCGGGTTCGTGCCGTGGGCGGTGTCGGGGATGATGATGCGCCTGGGGTCGCGCCCCTGCGCCTGGTGGGAGGCGCGCATGATGAGCAGGCCGGTGAGCTCACCGTGGGCGCCGGCTGCCGGCTGCAGCGTGACGCGCGCGAGGCCGGCGATCTCGGCGAGCCACCGTTCGAGCTCGTACATGAGCTCGAGCGCGCCCTGGACGAGCGCCTGCGGCTGGTACGGGTGCAGGCCGGCAAAGCCCTCAAGGCGGCAGGCCACCTCGTTGACCTTGGGGTTGTACTTCATCGTGCAGGAGCCGAGCGGATAGCTGCCGCTCTCGACGCCGAAGTTGAGCGTCGAGAGGTGCGTGAAGTGGCGCAGGAGGTCGAGCTCACTGACCTCGGGGAGCCGCGGCGGGGCCGCGCGACGCAGGCCGGCCGGCACGAGCTCGTCCAGAGGAACCTCAGGCACATCGGTTGCCGGCAGGCTGTAGGCGCGCCGGCCGCAGCACGACTTCTCGTAGATGGTGCGCCGCTCCACCTCAGGCATGATCCGCCTCCGTGCTCGCAAGGTGGGCGGCCACGGCGGCCACGAAAGCGTCCATCTCGGCACGCGTGCGTTTCTCGGTGACCGCGACCAGGAGCACGCCGGAGAGGTCGCCGGCGCCGGCGAGCTGGGCGGCGAAACGCGCCGCCGGCACGCCGGCGAGGAAGCCCAGCGGCACGAGCGCCTCGACGAGCTGCGCCGCGGGCACGGGCAGGCGTACGGCGAGCTCGCGAAACACAGGGCCTGCGGTGAAGGCCGTCACGCCCGGCACGGCGAGCAGCGCCTGCCGCAGATAGGCGGTCTTGCGCGCGCAGAGCAGGCCCAGCTCGGCAAGACCCTCGCGCCCCAGCCACGACAGATGCACCAGGGCGCCCAGGGCGCTCAGGGCGTGGTTGGAGCAGATGTTGCTGGTCGCCTTCTCACGGCGGATGTGCTGCTCGCGGGTCTGCAGAGTGAGGACGAAGCCGCGCTTGCCCTCGCTGTCGACGGTCTCGCCGACGAGGCGTCCTGGGAGGCGGCGCATGAGCTTCCGGGTCACGGCCATGTAGCCGAGGCCGGGGCCGCCGAAGTTCATGGCGCCACCGAACGCCTGAGCCTCGCCGACGACGATGTCGGCGCCCAGGCGGCCAGGCGCCTCGAGGAGGCCCATCGCAAGCGGGTCGCCGACGACCACGAAGAGCGCCCCGGCCGCGTGCGCGATCTCGGCCGCCGCACCCAGGTCCTCGAAGGCCCCGAAGAAGTTGGGCTGCTGGAGGACGACGGCCGCCGTGTCCGCGTCGACGGCGGCACCGAGAGCCTCGAGGTCGGTGGCCGCGCCGGCCGCCAGGTCGACGACCTGCGGGCGCGGCCCATGGTGCGCCGTCTCGGTGGCCAGGACCTGCCGGTACTCCGGGTGAACCCCGGCGGAGACGACGACGCGCCCGCGCCGCGTCTGGTGCCCGGCAAGCAGCGACGCTTCGGCAAGGGCCGTGCCGGCGTCGTACAGGCCGGCGTTGCTCACGTCCATGCCGGTGAGCTCGCAGATCGCCGTCTGGAACTCGAAGATCGTCTGCAGCACGCCCTGGCTGCGCTCCGCCTGGTAGGGCGTGTACGCGGTCGCGAGCTCGGAGCGGGAGACGACGGCGTCCACGACGGCGGGTACGTAGTGGTCGTAGATCCCCGCGCCGAGAAAGCTGACGAGGCTCGTCGCCGGCGTGCTGGCCGCCGCCAGGCGGCGCATCTCGTTGAGCACCTCGAGCTCGCTGAGGCCGGCGGGCAACGCCAGCGGCTCCCGCCGGCGCACGGCCTCGGGGATGTCCTCGAACAAAGCCTCGATGCTCTGCGCCCCGACGGCGTCGAGCAGCGCGCGCACGTCGAGCTCGCTGTGCGGAACGTAGTCCGTGACGCTGCGCCCCACGTCAGGCCTCGTCGAGGAAGGCCTTGTACGCGTCGACATCCAGAAGCTCGCCAATCTGGCCGGGCGCCGTCATGCGGATGCGCAGGATCCAGCCCTCGCCGTAGCAGTCTTCGTTGACGCGCTGGGGCTCGTCCTCGAGCGCGTCGTTGACCTCGACGACCTCTCCGGTCAGCGGCGCGATCACGTCGCTGACGGCTTTGACCGACTCCAGCTCGCCGTACGGCTTACCGGCAATGACCTCGTCGCCCACATCCGGGAGATCGGCGTAGACGATCTCGCCGAGCGCGTCCTGCGCGAACCAGGTGATGCCAAACACGGCGTCCTCACCCTCGAGGCGCACCCAGTCATGCTCCCTGTAGTACTTCAGCTCCTGCGGGTAGGTCTCATCGGCCATGGTGCCTCCTGTCGGCGCTGCCGCGGGTCGCTGACGAACCTGCCCGCGGCGCGCACGGCAGAAACGCCCGCAGGTGCGGGAGCCGCCACTCCCGGCGCCGGCCGAAAAAAGACAGGGTGGACTTTCCACCCTGTCTGACGGTCGGCGCCCCAGCGGCGGCGCCATATCATTCGGGGGCCCGTCGGGCCGCGTTCCGTTGGCCTGAGAGTTTCGACGCTCGCGCGCCTTGCCCCTTCGGCGTCCGCCGGGACGACGGACTCTCACGCGGCTTTCTGCCGGGCTGCCTCGCATCGGCTCAGCGAGGAGACTGTAGCACCGCGCACCGACTCGCGACACCCGCCCGTATGGGGTCGGCTCAGGCTCGCGGCATGCACAGGGCGGCTTGAGCCAGCACTGAACCGCGGTCGAAACGCACCGCGGCCGCACCCGAGAGCGCGGCCGCGGCCGGCGCCGAACGCCGGCTTCCCCGCCTGCGGTGCGCTCGCCAGAGGGCGCCCCTGACGCGGGGAGTGGCTGGGCAATGGGCCCAAAGACCTCCCCTCTCCCAGCGAGACGATTGTACCGTGAGAATGCCGCGTTTGGCGAACATTCTTAAGCATCGCCGTGCGTTGACTCGTCCTCGTATAGCTTCGTAAGGAAATACGTTGTGACCAGTTGCTAGGGAAGAGTGACAACCTGAGCAAACCTGATCAGAGACGGGCATCTGCTTCAACGCGCGTGGGCACCAGCCCCCGACCGTCGGGGCATGCGTCCCACTGCCTGAGCGCGCGGCGAGCCCGCGCCGGACGCCGAAGTTGCCGAGCTTGACTACACATCGTGAAGGCGGCGCCTGGGCGAAGCCGGGCCGGCCTCAGTAAGCGGACGTCGGCCCGGGATCGCCCCCGGGGCGTGAGCGTGCCGGTGAGTGGCCGCGGCGGTCACGTCGTGGGTCGCCATCCGGGAGGCCGTCCCGTTGAGAGTCCCGGCGCTGCAGGCGCCTCGCCCGTTCGGGGTCCGCCTTGCGCGGACTCTCACGCGGCGTTCGTCCAGGCTGAGCCGCACGCGATCCCCGAACGCGGAAGCGCACGTCGCCCTCGCCGCCGCTGCACCTTCCCTGCCACAGGCAGTGGGCACCGGTGCCCAGTCGAATGTTCCATGTGCGCCGCGGTCGTTTGCCGATACATGAGTGTGTCAAGGTCGTGCGCGCGTCGACAACCGGCGTCGTGAACATGCGGAGACAGGTGGTGCGAGATGGCGGGACGAAGAGCTCGTGAAAGCGCGCGGCGGGGGCCGTCTTGCGCCATGCGGTCCGCCGGAGGCGCGTGCATGCTTGTGTTCCTCCTGCTGACGCTGCTCCTGCCCGCCGCGGCGCGCGCCACCACCTTGGAGCACATGAGCGTCGAGCAGCTCGCGCGCCACGCGACGCTCATCGTCGAAGGCACAGTCGTCTCGACGAGCGTCGAGCAGACGGCCGGCGGCGACGTGCGCACGGCCGTGCGCCTCGACGTGCGCCGGGCGCTCAAGGGCGCGCCCGGCGCCGTCGCGACCTTCTACGTGCCCGGCGGCGCGCTGCCGGACGGCACCGAGGTCACCGTCGCCGCCATGCCGGTCTTCACGCCCGGCGACGAGTGCTACGCGTTCGTCGACGTGCGCGGCTGGGTGATCGCCGGCTTCCAGGGCAAGCTCGACGTGATGGACGGCCGCGTCGCGGAGAGCGGCGAAAGGCCGGCCGCGATGAACCGCCGCATCGAAGCGGCGCTCAGGCCCGCCGGCTCGCGGCCGGACGCCTCCGGCCCGCGGCCCGCTCCGGCCGCGCGCTCGCCGCGAGCGCCGGGCGGGCCGATCATCGCCTCCGTGACCCCCAACGAGGCCTCCGCCGGCACCGACTCGACCATCGTCATCTCGGGCAGCGGCTTCGGCGCCCGGGAGGGCCTCGTCGAGTTCACCTACGGCAACGACGACGTCGCGCGCATCGTTGCCGACGACGTGCCGTCGTGGAGCGACACGCGCATCGAGTGCGCCGTCCCCACGGGCGTGATCAAGAGATACGCCGCGTCCGCCGGCTCGGGCCCGATGTGGGTCACCACCGCCGCCGGGGCGGAATCTGCTCCGTTCGACTTCTCGGTGCCGTTCAGCTACGGCGGTGAGAAGTGGACGAACCCCCGTGTCACGTACTACTTGAACACCTCCGGCGTGGACGACGCGCGGCGCGAGAGCCTGGTCGACGCCGGCACGGCCGCCTGGAACGCCGTCGGTTCAGGCTTCGCCTTCGTGGACGGTGGGCGCACCACCGCCGGCCTCGCCAAGGACGGCAAGAACGTCATCTCCTGGGCCGACGGGCTACCGGCGGGCGTCATCGCCCAGTCGAGCAGTACCGCCAACGGCGGCATCATCTCGGAGGCCGACGTCCGCTACAGCAACGCCTACGGATGGGGAGATGGCGCTCCGGGTTCGGGCACCATGGACATCCAGTCGATCGCGACGCACGAGGTGGGCCACTGGCTCGTGCTCGACGACCTGTACGGTCCCGGCGACAAAGCGAAGGTGATGTACGGCTTCGGTGAAGCGGAGTGGGTGACGCGCGTCCTCGCCCCCGGCGACATCGCCGGCATCGAGTGGATCTACCCCCAGGGCGGCGGAGGCGACGACCTCGTGGGGCCTGTGTGCGCCGCCAAGAACGCGACGGTCAAGCGCGGCAAGACGGTCAAGATCTACTTCAGCGTGTACGACGAGCAGAGCGCTCAGGTGAGCTCGCAGGTCGACATCACCACGAGTGCCGGGGTCGTCGTGAAGAGCTGGTCCTGGGACTACGGGGAGAACCTGGACGTCTGGTGGACCGTGAAGTACACCTGTCGCCTGCCCAAGGGCGCGTACCAGATCGTCGTCAGCGGAGAGGATCTTGCCGGTAACAGCGCCAGCGAGGTCGGCAGAGCGACCCTCACGGTGAAGTAGGCGCGGCGGGGACGCCGCCCGAGGCCCGCTGCTGCTGGACCTCGGCGATCGCGGACGTGTGCCCGTGCGTTGCCAGCGGGTCCGCGCCGGCGCCGTGGGCGTGCGCGTGCCGGTGCGCCGTGGAGGCGTGCCGGTGGGTGTGCTCGTGAATGAGGTTCACCGCGAGGAGCAGCTCGCGCTGGGTCAGGACCTCCTCCGGCGTGCCGTCGGCGACCAGCGTGTGCTCCTCGGAGAGCACGACGATGCGGTCGGCGGCCTCCGCCGCAGCGGAGAGATCGTGCGTGGCCATCACCACCGTGCGGCCCTCGCGGCGCCAGTCCGCGAGCAGGTCGAGCAGCCACACCTGGCTGCGCGGATCCAGGGCGCTGGTCGGCTCGTCGAGCAGCAGCACGCGCGGCCGCATGGTGATGATCGAGGCGATGGCCACGCGCTTCTTTTCGCCTCCGGAGAGCGTGTAGGGAGGCCGGTCGAGGAGCTTCTCGATGTGCAGCTCCTCCGCGGCCTCCCTCACCCGGCGACGCACCTCGTCCTCGGACAGGCCGAGCTGGATAGGGCCGAAGGCCAACTCGTCGAAGGCGTCGGAACAGAAGAGCTGCACGTCGGCCTCCTGGAACACGTAGCCGACGCGGGCGCGAAAGTCGCGGCGATAGGCCTGTTCCTCGAGCGCGTCCTCGGTGAGCGGGAGGCCGAAGGCGCGGATCTCACCGGCTGAAGGGAAGACGAGGCCGTCCAGCATCTTGAGCAAGGTGGACTTGCCGGTGCCGTTGGCGCCGACCACGGCCACGTGCTCGCCGGACCGGATGGTGAGGTCGATGCCGGTCAGCGAAGCGCCGCCGGCACGGTACTCGTGGCGGACGGCGGTGAGCTCGAAGTCGGGCGCAGCGGGCGCGGCCGGCGTCTGTGGCGCCGCGCCCATCACGGCCCTGCCAGCCTGTCGGCAAACAGCACGAGCGCGCACAGCGCCATGCCGGCCAGCGTCCACACCCAGTCGGCGCCGCCCATGCGCGGCCGCACCAGCGAGGGCATGGCGCCCGTGAATCCGCGCGAGAGCATGGCGTCGTGCACGTCCTCCGCCGTCTTCATCGACTTGCGCGCCACGAACGCCATGCGCTCGGTGACCCAGTCGCGGTCGGCGCCGGCGGAGACGCGCGCCAGGGTCCGGCTCTCGCGCGCCAAATGGATCTGCTCCACCACGGTCAGCAGGGCCAGGATCTGCTTCTGGGTCATGGCCAGCGTCGCCACCACCACGTCCGGCATGCGCAGAGCCGTCAGGGCGCGGAGCAGGTCGGGCCAGCGCATCGTCCAGACGACCAGCAGGGCGAACCCCGCCGCAGCCACGACCCGGGTGACCAGCGTGGCGACTCCCAGCAGGCCCGGCTCCGTGAACGTCAGGGGGCCGAGGCGAAGCGCCGCCGGCCCCGGCGTGAACCAGGCCAGCGCCGAAGGCAGCGCGATGACCAGCGCGAAGAGCCCGGCAGAGAGCCAGACCTTGCGCTCGAACGAGGCCACGGCGACCCGCGATGCCACGGCCAGCGCAAGTGTCACGGCGATCAGGGCAAGCAGGACCCAGATGGAGTGGACCAGGGTCGCGGTCACGGCGAAGAGCATGAGCGTCAGCAGCCTGACGCGCGGGTCCAGACGCTGGAGCAGGCCGCGCCGGGCGGCGACGTCCTCGTTGCGCAGCACGTCGGCCATGGCGCCGGCGACGGCGTCCGCCGTCTTGCGCGCCAGCGAGCGACCGCCGCGCCTGGCCGGGCGCGCCGCGGCCGCGAGGTCCGCGCGGCGGGAGCGGGGAGCCCTGGGCTCCCCGGCGACCGCCGCGCGCCCGCCCGGCGGCCGCGCCAGCAGCGCGCCGATAGCCAGGGCGATGCCCACGACGAGCACAGTGCCGACGATGGCCGCGACCAGGTAGCCGAGCAGCGTGTTGTTCACGCCGGGCGTGAGGTAGCCCGGCATCGCCGCCTTCCACACGCCGCCGAGGCGAGCGAAGTCCGCCGGCACGTAGCCGATCGCCTCCTTGATCTGCGGTACGCTCCACTCGCCCCAGGCAGTGCCGGGGGCCAGCGCGCCGATGGGCGTCAGCAGGATGAGCACGGCGAGGGCGGCCCACAGCCAGCGCAGCGGCCGCGCGGCCGGCTTCATCTCGAGCAGAGCTGGCTCGGAGCGCGCGAGAGCGGCGACCACCCCCATCGTCACCGCTGCCTCAATCCAGCCGAAGAAGAGGATGTGTTCGAGCGCCATCGCCGGGACGGCCACCCCAAGCCCGTATGGCGCGTAGAGCGCCTGGCCGCTCGCCGTGTGATTCAGGTACGGCTGCAGGCCGAGCTCTACGCCCGCGACGATGGCGGCGGCCACGAGGCCGACGTACGCCGCCGCGCCGGCGGCGACGATGCGGCGGCGCCCCGAAGGCGCGTCCCCGGCCAGTAGCCGGTGCAGGTAGTAGCCGACGAACGGCGCCACCACGGCCATGTTGAAGCAGTTGGCGCCGAGCGCAGTGATGCCGCCGTCGCCGAAGAGGCCGGCCTGGATGACAAGCGCGATCGACACCGCGATCACGGCCGCCCACGGCCCCAAAATGATGGCAATGAGCACGGCGCCTACGGCGTGGCCGGTGGAGCCGCCGATCACCGGCACGTTGAACATCATGAGCACGAAAGAGAAGGCCGACCCGAGGGCCAAAAGCGGGACCTGCCGCGCCCGCAGCGTGCGCTTGACCTTGCGCGCGGCGATGACCCAGATGGGGACCATCAAGAGGTCGAGGACCGCGTAGGTCTGCGGTCCCAGGTAACCGTCGGGGATGTGCATGCGTATCGCCGGTCCGCTAGGCGGACGGCCCGTCGGGCGCCGGCGCATCGGCCGCGACGCCGGCGACAGCCTGGCAGTCGCGGCAGACACCGAGGGCGGTCACCTGGATCTGACTCACGGCGAACGCCCGGCGCACGCCCAGTTCCTCGTGAACGGGGGCGAGCAGCTCATCGCCGAAATGGCCCACGGCGCCGCACTGGGTGCAGACGAAATGGTGGTGGGTGGGCTCCGGCGAGACCTCGTAGTAGCAGGCGCTGCCCTCGAGGTGCGTCTCCACCACGAGGTCGAGGCTGACCAGCAGGTCGAGCGTGCGGTAGATCGTGGAGACGTTCACGTCCGGCAGGGTGCGGCGTACCTCGGCCGCCACCTCTTCTGCCGTCATGTGGCGGCCGGCGTCGCGCATCACCTCCCAGATGAGATTGCGCTGCGGAGTGAGCCGGTAGCCTTGTTCGCGGAGTGTAGCGCGGGCGTGATGCATGGCCGCCACCATAACGCACCTGCAAGTAGCTCGCAACAAGGGCTCGCCGGCGACGTGACCGGAGGCTCGACGACCAAGTGACGCCGGGTGGGCGGGCTAGACCGAGGTGATGACGACGCCGGCGTCGGCGAGCCGGCGCAGCTCGGGCGCGGGAGCCGCGGCGTCGGTGATCAGCTCGTCGATGGAAGCGACGTCGCAGATCCGCGAGAAGGCCAGGCGTCCGACCTTGGAGCCGTCGGCGACGACGATCACGCGACGGGCGCGGCTGATGAGCACGCGGTTGGTGTGCGCTTCGATGTCGTGGTGGGTCGTGAGGCCGCCGGCCCTCGTGATGCCGTCCACGCCGACGATCGCAAGGTCGAGGTTGATGCCTTCCAGCGTGGTCTCCGCGAGCGGTCCGACGAGCTCATAGGACTCGCTGCGTGCCGCGCCGCCGGTGACGATCAGCTTGATGTCGGGGCGCACGGCGAGCTCGGCGGCGATGTTGAGGGCGTTGGTGACGACGGTGAGCCCCTGGCGGTCGGCAAGCCGGCGCGCGACCTCCGTCGTGGTGGTGCCGCCGGTGAGCCCGACCGAGGCGACGTCGTCACCCACACGGGCGGCGGCCGCGGCGGCGATGCGCCGCTTCTCCTCGCGATGCCGCCCGCTGCGGTAGCGCAGCGGCAGCTCGTAGGCCGTGCTGTTGGCCACGGCTCCTCCGTGGGTGCGTGACAGCAGGTGCTGTTTCTCGAGGAGTTGCAAGTCGCGGCGGATCGAGGCAGTGGACACGCCCAGCTTGGCGGCGATCTGGGCGACGCCCACTGAGCCGCCGCCGGCGAGTTCCTCGAGGATGAGTCCCATGCGTTCTTCCTGGCGCATGCATGCAGCGTATCACAGAGCGTGACCGCTTCTGCACGAAACAGCGGCCTATCGGACAGGAAGTTGCACGCGATGACGATGCACCACGACGCGACGGCAAGTTGCTGTTGATTTCTGCGCGTTTTATCCATAGTCTCTGCACAAATGAGCAGAACTAGCGCAGAGATAGAGACGCAGCCGGACTGCTGGCGCAGAGCCGCGAGACTGGCCGCAGAGGCGGCCACGGTCGCGGCCCTGCCGGCCGACGGCGTCGAGGTGGCCGTCGTCGGCTGCGGCACGTCCCTGTTCATGGCGCAGTCCTACGCCGCCCTGAGAGAGAGCGCCGGGCGCGGCCGCACCGACGCGTTCCCCGCCTCGGAGTACCCGCACGAGCGCGCCTACCCCTACGTCCTCGCGCTCTGCCGTTCGGGCACGACCAGCGAGGTGGTCGCGCTGCTCGAACGGTTGCCCGCCGCGTCCGACTCGCTGGTGCTCGCGGGCGTGGCCGGTACGCCCGCCACGGCGGCCGCGCGTCATGCCCTGGTGCTCGACTTCGCCGACGAGGAGTCGGTCGTGCAGACGCGCTTCGCCACCACAGCCCTCACCTTTCTGCGAGCCACACTCGGCGCGGATGTTACGCGCGCGGCGGCCGACGCCGAGCGCGCCCTGACCGCGCCGCTGCCTCTCGAGCCGGCGCACACCGAACAGGTGTCGTTCCTCGGCACGGGCTGGACGTATGGCTTGGCCAACGAGGCCGCGCTCAAGCTGCGCGAGGCGGCCCAGTTCTGGGCCGAGTCCTATTTCGCCATGGAGTACCGGCACGGGCCGGTCAGCATCGCCGCGCCCGGCCGCGCGGTGTGGCCTTTCGGGCCGCTACCGCCCGGTCTCGCCGAACAGATCGTCGCGACCGGCGCAACGCTGGTCCGCACCGGTGACCTCGACCCCCTCGCGGCCCTCGTGCTGGCGCAACGGTTCGCCGTGGCGGCCGCCGCCGCCCGCGGCCTCGACCCAGACCAGCCGAGGGCGCTCACGCGCTCGGTCATCCTGCCCGTCACGGAGGTGACGCCATGAGGCGCATCCACATTCTGCAAGTCGCGGCGCTGGTGGTGGCGGGCATGGCGCTCGCCGTGGCTGTGACCGGCTGCGGTTCGTCCTCAAGCAGCACAGGCGCCAGCGCTTCGCCGGGCGGGAGCGGGACGGTCACGCTGTGGCACGGCGACGTCGACGTCGAGCGCGCCGCCCTTGAGGCCATGGCCGCGCAGTACAACGGCACCGGCCCGGCCTGGAAGGTCGAGACGGTGTTCTCGGGCAACAGTGACTACGCGTTGCAGAAGCTGCTCACGGCAATGGCCGGCGGCAAGGCCCCCGACATGATGTACCAATACGGGTCGTCGCTCCCCAACCTGGCGCGCTCCTCCAGGATCGTGACCATCGGCGACCTGATCGCGAAGACGCCGAGCTACGACTGGAACGACTTCTACCCGGCGGCACGGCTCGCGTGCACCGTCAACGGCAAGATCAAGGCGGTCCCGTCCCTCATCGACAACCTGTGCCTCGTCTACAACAAGGCGCTCTTCGATCAGGCCGGCGTGAGCTACCCGACCGCCGCCTGGACCTGGGACGACTTTCGCAACGCCGCCAAGGCGCTCACGGATCCCGCCACCCAGCAGTACGGCTGGGCCTACGTGGCCGACGGCAGCGAGGACAGCGTCTGGCGCTACCTCGCCTGCCTGTGGCAGGCCGGCGGCGACCTGCTGAACGCCGACGACACCAAGGCGGCGTTCGACTCCCCCGCCGGCCTCAAGTCCATGACCCTGCTCCACGACATGGCCGTGGTCGACAAGTCGGTCTATCTCGACACCGGTAACGGCAACTATTTGAACCTGTTCAACAACGGCAGGATCGCGATGCTCTGGACGGGCCCCTGGGACATGGCGACGATCAACCCGAACGTCCACTACGGGGTGCAGATCCTCCCGGCCGACGTGGTACACGCCAGCATCGCGGGGCCGGACTCCTGGGTCATGGTGGACAACGGCGCCGACCGCGTGCAGGGGGCCTGGGACTTCTTGCAGTGGTTCACCTCCGCGAAGGGGCATCTGGAGTACGCGCTCAAGACCGGTAACCTGCCGATCCGCGAGTCGGAGACCAAGCTGCCGGGCTACAAGCAGTACCTCATCAAGTACCCCTACGCCAAGGTCTTCGTGGACAACCTGAACAACGTGACCAAAGCGCGGCCCAACATCCCGCAGTACCCCAGGATCTCCATCGCCCTCGGCCAGGCCGTACAGGGAGTCCTGCTCGGCAAGCTCCAGCCGCAGAACGCGCTGGACCAGGCGAGTCAGCAGGTGGACGTGATCCTGTCGGCGCCGGGGCAGTGAGGGTGTCGGCGCCACGCGGATCGAGGGCCGGCGCGTGAGCACGAGTGACGCGGCCGCAACTGCGCCGCGCACGCTGCGGGCCGGCCGCTGGGACCGCCTGCTCGGCAGCGAGAGCACCACCGGCTGGCTCTTCGTGTCGCCGGCGGTCCTTGTGATCGGCCTTTTCGGGGTCGCCCCCATCGTGTGGTCGATCGTCCTGTCGTTCCAGAGCAACGACCTCGTGACGCCCGCCACCTGGGTGGGCATGGCCAACTACAAGGCGCTGCTCAAGGACCCGATGTTCGCCGCGTCGGTGCGCCGCACGATCGTCTACACGCTGCTCTTCGTACCCATCGTCACCGTGGCGGCGCTGGCCGTCGCCGTGGCGCTCAACCGGCGGCTCCGCGGCATGCGCTTCTATCGCACCGCCGTGTTCGCGCCGGTCGTGACCTCGACGGTGGCCACGGCGATCATGTTCAACTGGCTGCTCGACCCCGACTTCGGCATCGTCAACGCTCTTCTGGTGAAGCTCGGCCTGCCCGCCCAGGGGTTCTTCCAGTCGCCGTCGCAGGCGCTCTATTGCATCGTCGTGATGACGGTGTGGGGCTGGCTCGGCTTCGCCGTGATCATCTATCTGGCCGCCCTGCAGGGCGTGCCGCTGGAGCTCATGGAGGCGGCGGCCATCGACGGCGCCACGCGCTGGCGCGCCTTTCGCCGCGTCCAGCTTCCGCTGCTGGGCCCGGCCACGCTGTTCCTCGTCATCTGGCTGAGCATCAACGCCCTGCAGCTCTTCGACGAGATCTACGTCACCACGCGCGGCGGACCGCTCAGCGCGACTACCGTTGTCGTCTACTACCTCTACCAGCAGGCATTCCAGCTGTTCGAGGCCGGCTACGCGACGGCGATCGCCTACGTGCTTTTTCTCGGCATCCTGCTGCTCACCGTGGTGCAACTGCTCATCGGCCGTAAGTTCGTCTACTACCGCTCGTGAGGTCCGGACGATGAAGCCGGGACGCGCACGATGAGCTACGTCGCCGTGGAACGAGCGGATACCCTCGGCGCCGCCGGCGTGAGCGGCACGGCGCCCCTGCAAGGACCGGAGACCCGCCGCCGACGTCCCAGCGGCTGGCATCTGCTGCTCGTCCCGGTCGCGCTGCTGATGATCTTCCCGTTCGTGTGGCTCATCATCACCAGCGCTTCGACGCTGGCCGAGACGCGCGTGTTCCCGCCCACCCTGCCCGCCGGCTTTCCCGTGACGTGGATCCAGAACCTGGTGCACAACTACCGTGAGGCCTGGACCCAGGCGCCCTTCGGCCGCTGGGTCCTCAACACGACCATCGTCACGTTCACGGTGGTGATCGGCAATCTGGCCTTCTGCAGTCTTGCCGGGTACGCCCTGGCACGGCTCCGGTTCTTCGGCCGCACCGCGCTGTTCCTCGTCATCCTCGCCACGCTGATGGTCCCGTTCCAGGTCGTGATGATCCCGGTCCTTCTCATCTGCAAATACCTCGGCATGGTGGACACCCTGGCAGCGCTCGTCGTCCCCAACCTGGTCACGCCCTTCGGCATCTTCCTGCTGCGGCAGTTCTTCAAGACGCTGCCGGTGGAGATCGAGGAGGCGGCCCGCATCGACGGCGCCACGCGCCTGGGCACGCTGGTCAAGGTGCTCCTGCCGTCGATGGCCGCGCCACTGGCCACGGTGGGCATCATGACCATGCTCTGGAGCTGGAACGACTTCCTCTGGCCGCTGATCGCCATCACCTCGCAGGACAACATGACGCTGCAGCTCGGCCTCTCCAGCTTCGTCGGCTCGCACGTCACGAACTGGCCGGTCCTCATGGCCGGCACGGTGATGACGCAGATCCCGATGCTGCTCATCTTCCTCGTCGCACAGCGCTGGTTTGTTCAGTCCTTCGCGTCGTCCGGAGTGAAAGGGTAGGGTGCCGCGGTGGCCCAGGTGATCCTCGACAAGGTACGCAAGGAGTTCCCCGGCAAGCCGCCGATGGTGGCGCTGGAAGGCCTCGACCTCACGATCGCCGACGGCGAGCTGCTCATCCTCGTTGGTCCGTCCGGCTGCGGCAAGACCACCGCGCTGCGCTGCGTCGCCGGCCTGGAGCAGCCCACCTCGGGGCGCGTCGTGATCGGCGATCGCGAGGTCCAGGACCTGCCCTCGCGCAAACGCGACGTGGCCATGGTCTTCCAGAACTACGCCCTGTACCCCCACCTCACGGTGTACGGCAACCTGGCCTTCGGGCTCAAGGAGCACCACGTGCCGAAGCCCGACATCGACCGCCGCGTGCGCGAGATGGCCAAGATGCTGGGCATCGACCGGCTGCTGGACCGCCGTCCCGCGCAGCTCAGCGGCGGTCAGAGCCAGCGCGTGGCCATGGGCCGCGCGCTCGTCCGCGAGCCGCAGGTCTTTCTGCTGGACGAGCCGCTCAGCAACCTCGACGCCAAACTGCGCGGGCAGATGCGCAGCGAGATCCTGCAGATGCAGCGGCGGGTCGGCGTCACAAGCCTGTATGTCACGCACGATCAGGCGGAGGCGATGACGCTGGGCGACCGCATCGCCGTGATAAACGGCGGCGTGCTGCAGCAGCTGGGCACGCCCGAAGAGGTCTTCCGGCGGCCACGCAACGCCTTCGTGGCGGCCTTCATGGGGACGCCGTCCATGAACCTGCTGCGCGGGACGGCCGAGGACGGCACCGTGAGCGCCGGGGACCTGCGCGTCACCGCAGCGTGGGTAGCGAACGGCCCCGTGATCGTCGGCTTTCGGCCTGAGTCACTGGCCCCGGCGGAGGAGGCGCCGGGGGTGCCGCGCCTTGAGATGGTCGTCGACGTGGTCGAGGAGCTCGGCAACGAGACCCTGGTGTACGGCGATGTGGCCGGCGAGATCGCCACGGTCACCATCGACGCGACCCTGCCCGCGCCTCTCGAAGGATCGAGAGCACGCGTGGCGGCGCGCCTCAAGGGGTTCAGCGAGGTGCGGCGCGGCGACCGGCTCCAGCTGGCCGTGCGTGACGAATCGATGCACCTGTTCGACGCGGCCACCGGCGAGGCTCTGGCCGCTCGGGCGCGGTCCTGAGCCGGCTTCAGCCCACGCCGCAGGCGGCGTCGTAGCCGGCCAGCACGCGTCCGATATTGTCGCGGACGAGCGCCGCCGGCTCGGCCCTCAGCTCGCCGGCGCGCACGGCGTCGTACTGCTCCGGCAGATACTGGCTGATGAGAGTCGCGGGGATCAGCGCCCCGGCGGGCCGCTCCGACAGATTCGTCAGCAGACGCTGGACGGCGGCGCGCACCGAAGGGCGCGGCCAGTAGTAGCGGCAGCGGTCGCTGTAGCTGAAAGCGCGCTTGAGCCGCAGGGCCTCCGCGTCGCCGGAGTAGTAGGCGGCCCAGTGGCCGGGCTGCGCGACCATCTCGCGCTCTAGAGTGAGGCGCACCGCAGACAGCTCCACCCCGCGGCGCCCGCCGAGCCAATCGCGCTCGATGCTCTCGAGCGCGAACAGGGCTTCCCGGAAGGCGAACGTGAGCCACGGGCCCACCTTGAGGATGGCGAACCCGTCGTCCACGAGGCGCGCGAGAGCCGCCGGCGTCTGGTAGTCGGTGGAGTGCGCCTCGTACACGAGCGGCCATTCGCGGCGCAGATACCCGCTGAGCCTCTCCGCCGCCGCGTGGTCGTAGTCCGCCACCGTCTCGTCGCCGAACTCGACGCCCGGCTGGACGACCACGGCCACGACGCGCTCCCAGGCATCATCGAGACCCGCCCCGGCGAAGCCGTCGCGGGCCACCGTGAGCGTGCGCTCCACGGCCGCCACCGAGGTCACGCGAGGCCCGGCTGCGCCGGCCACTTCGCCGCCGGGCGCCGGCACCTCCGTGCCGATCACGTACATGGGCGGCGGCGCGGCAGCCGTGAGCTCGTCCCGCGCCGCCTCGGCGGCCCGACACAGATCGACCGCCCGCTCCGTAGCCGTCACATCGTCAAGAAGCCCTCCGGGATCGTCGGCGCACGCCATGCTCGCGTCGAGGTGCAGCTTGCCGTAGCCGGCGAGCACGCAGGCGCGCACCAGCTCCTGGGCGGCAGCCATGGCTTCCGCCGCCGGCCGTGCGCGCCACGGATACGGGCCGAGGTGGTCGCCGCCGAGGACCAGGCCGGCCGGCGGCAGGCCGGCGGCTGCGGCCACCTTCGCGACGACGTCGCGAAAGGCCGCCGGTGTCAGGCCAGTGTAGCCGCCGCCCTGGTTCACCTGGCTCGCGGTGGATTCGATGCAGAGCAGGCCGCCACGCCGCGCAGCGCGCGCCGCAGCGGCCTCGAGCACCAACGGCTCCGCCGCACAGATCGAGGTGACGCCGGCGCGTTCGCCGCGCCTGTTGGCGGCGAGGAGGTCGTGAAAGCGTGACGCTCCGCCGAGCGTAGCGCTCATGGCGCGCAGTCGGGTTCGGCCTCGGAGCCGGGCCGAGGCAACAGCCCCGCGACGAGGGCCAGAGCCTCCTCGAGCGTCGGCTGGGCGTCGACGCCGCCCGCGCCCTGCGCCGAGAGCGAGCCACAGGCGACGCCCAGCGCAAGACTGCGGCTCACGTCCCAGCCCAGGAGCCGGCCGCGAAGATACCCGGCGTCGAACGTATCCCCCGCGCCGACGCTGTCCACCACCGTCACCGCCGGGGCGGAGACGCGCACCAGCCGGCAACCGTCGTGCGCCAGGGCGCCGGCGGCGCCGAGCTTGATCACCGGCAGAGGGCCGCGCGCACTCAGCACGGTGGCGGCCACAGCCGGATCCGAGGCGCCGCTCACGGCGGCCGCTTCGGCGGCGTTGACGAACAGCACGTCGACGGCGGGCAGCACGTCGGCCAGCCCGCCGTCCCACCGCTCTGACGGATCCCAGTTAAGATCGAGCGACGTGGCGGCGCCGGCGGAGCGCGCGGCCTCGAAGAGGCCGCGCAGACCCGGCGCCAGACCCGGCTGCAAGAAGAAGGAGCTCGCGTGCACGTGTCGCGCCGCGCCCAGGAGCGCGGGGTCGATCATCCCGGCCTCCAGAACGGCGATGCAGCCGGGGCAGGTGACGATGGCGCGGTCGTCCCCGCGCGCGAGCGCCACTGTGAGCCCGGTCGCCAGATCCTCGCGGATCGCGACGGCCCCGACATCGACCCCGCGCCGCGCCACTTCGTCGATCATGAAGCGGCCGCCGGCGTCGTCGCCGACCACCCCGGCGAGTGCGGTCCGCAGCCCGAGCCGCGCCGCCGCGCAGGCCATGATGCCGGCCGAGCCGCCGACGGTCAAAGCGCCGCCCTCCACGAGCTGCTCGGCCTGTCCGTAGGCGAGCGCGGCCGGGGCGCCGTGGAGGACGACGTCCGGGTTGACGTCCCCGATCACCAGCAGGTCGAAGGCGGGGCTCATCGTGCCGGGCCCGCCGCAGCACCCGATCCTGTGGAGCGCGACGCCTTCACCGCAATCCGTCCGGCATCAGCTCGCGCTCGGCCGCCAGCATCTCGTCCACCAGGTCCTCCATCTGCGCCAGCGAGAGCACCGCGGCGGCGTTGGGGTCCAGCGTGACAGCCTGAAGCACGCGCCGGCGGTCGCCTTCGAGCGCCGCGCGCACGGTGAGCTCGACCACGTTGAGGAACGTGCGGTCGAGCGCCGCGCACTGGGCCGGGAGGTCGCCCACGTGCGTGGGCTGCAGCCCGGCCCGATCGACCAGGCACGGTACTTCCACGCAGGCATCCTCCGGAAGGTTGGTGATGAGGCCGGTGTTGCGCACGTTGCCGTACACGGTACGCGGCACCCCGGTGACCATGGAGTGGATGATGAGCGCTGCGTACTCGCCGCTGAGCTCGATCTCGAAGGGCTCGCCGGCGGCCAGCATGCGCTTCTCCCCGGCGTACAGCTCGAGGTTCTCCTCACTGCGCCGCACGTATTCATCCACGGGGATGCGCAGGCGCTCGATCTCACCGTCGTCGCGCATGAACCACGGCACGTACTCGGCGAAGTGCTCGCTCGACTCGGTGGGGAAGTAGCCGAAGCGCTTGTAGACCTCCACGCGGACGTGACGGCCGAGCCCTTCAGGGTCCGCCGCGATCGCCGCGTCGAGCGCCGGGTAGAGGCTCCGACCGTCGTGCTCCACGCGCAGCACCCAGCTCATGTGGTTCACGCCGGCGCCGTGGAAGGTGATCTCTTCCGGCGACACGCCGACGTACTCCGCCACCTGCCGGCTCGTGTTCTGGATGGAATGACACAGCCCGACGATGTTCTGATGCCGCGAGCCCGCGTACCAGGCCCAGCAGTTCATCGCCATCGGATTGGTGTAGTTGAGCATCCAGGCGCCGGGGCACAGCTCGGTCATGTCGCCGGCGATGCCGAGCATCACCGGGATGGTGCGCAGGGCGCGGAACACGGCGCCCACGCCCGACGTATCGGCGATCGTCTGCCGCAGGCCGTACTTCTTCGGGATCTCGAAATCGAGGAGCGTCGCGGCGTGGCCGCCGACCTGGATCACGTTGACGGCGAAGTCGGCGCCGTCGAGGGCGCGACGCCGGTCCGTGGTCGTGCTGATCCGGCCCCCGGCGCCGAGCGTGTCGCTGGTCCAGCGCGCCATGGCCTCGGCGGTGGCCAGGCGCTCCCCGTCGATGTCGTGCAACACGATCTCGGCGTCCGCCAGCTCGGGGAACGAGAATATGTCGCCGAGCAGGTTGCGCGTGAACTCCACGCTCCCGGCGCCGATGAACGCGATCCTGGTCATGCCTGTCGCCGTCCTTTCGCTGCGAATGCCGCGGCTCACCCGGGGGCGTGGCCGGGGTTCACGACCATCCTGTCGAGATCGCGCACCGTGGCGTAGGGCACGAAGCCGTTCGCCTGCGCCTTACGGTAGAAGCGCTCGATGTGGGCAGGACGCCGGCAGTAGTCGGTGCAGAGCACCAGCTTGCCGGCGCGCCGGAAGCGCTCGAGCGCCCGTACGTTCTGGGCTGTCCACGGTGTTACCCTGTCGCCGTTGTACCAGGTGTCCTCCTGACCGATGCCGGTGACCACGTCCATGTACTCCGGATGTCTGCCCAACTCCGCGCCGTTCTGCGGGAAGACGGCGAAGTCGGGCTTGCCTTTGACCACGCGGGCGTAGTTCACCAGACGGTCGACGAAATCGACCATGTCCTGCGCCGCCGTCTTGCGCACCGGCCTGCCTTCGCCGCCGGGACCCCAGTACTCGTAGGCGTCGATGATGTCGAGGTACACGCCGTCGTAACCGTCGGCGATGATCTTGTCCAGGTAGCTGTCCGGCGTGCCGTAGATGAGGCGCTGCCAGCGCGGGTCCCAGAAGCGCACCTTGTAGTTGTCCGGCCAGTCGGGGTTGGACAGCCCCAGCCAGGACGGCGCGCCTTTGTCCGGCATGCCGTCGCCGTTTGCGTCCCAAGCCTTCTGCCAGTACCAGCGATAGGTCTCGGCCTCGCCGATGCTCATGTAGGCGAGGACGCGCTTGGGACCGCCCGGGCTGTGCTGCAGAGCAGCGATCTGCCCGGGCGTGAAGCGTGTCGCCTCGCGCCCGTTCTCGGCGTAGTCCGTGATGACCGTGTCGAACCGGCTGTTACCCACCGCGACAAGGTCCAGATGCTGGAGCTGATACAGGAAGTCGTCGACCGCGGACCACGCGGGCTGCACCGACACCTTGTCGCTGATCGTGATCGTGCCGGTCTCGCCGGTGAGCCGGACGCCGCGCACGTCCATGGTCAGGAACCCGTCGGCGTAGCTCCAGTCCCGGATCTCAAGCCCGGGGTGGTCACTCTCGACCGACGCCGGCGCGAAGGGGAGCTTAACCCTGACCGTCTGCCGACCGTACATCTGCAGCTTCAGCGAGGCCTCGTGAGGCCCGGCGGCGAAGGCAAACACGTTGTACGTGGCGCCGTTCAGGTCGACGTAGCTCGGCATCGTCTGGTCACCGAACGTCACCTTCATCTGGTAGACGGCCGGGTCGAGGCGCCCCTGCGGGTTGCCGTTCTGGCCGAGCACGAGGTAGGCGTAGCCGAACGTGTCCTTCCAGTAGCCGAGCACGGCGGCGCCGTTGGTAAGGCCGACCGCCGAGATCTCCCTGTCGCCCACCCACGTCTTCAGCACCATGCTGCCCAGCAGGTCGTACCGGTAGGCGGCAGGGTCGACCTTGCTCACGTCGATCGTGTAGGTGCCAGCGGACTCCGTGATCGTGCCGAACTTGTGGTACAGGTACTGCCACGAGCACTGCGCCGAACTCTTGGGCAGAAAGCGGTTCTGGCTGTCATTGATGCCGAGGAGATAGTCGACCCATTTCTGCTTCGCGCCCCACAGGTTGGGGAAGTGCGCCTCGACCCAGCCGTACTTGTCCGACGGGTAGTACGGCGCGTCGAAGTCGTTCCAGTAGCCCTCCCAGGGCGTCGAGCCGACCCAATCCCAGTTGGTGCCGTAGGCGCGGTTGATGAAGAGCACGCCGTGGTCGATCAGGTAGCCGGCGCGCACGTTCGTCGAGACGTTGAGGCCGCCGTTGACGTACTTGACGCCGTACTTGTGCAGCAGCGCGCCCGTGGTGTGCGGATTGGTCTTGCTGTAGTAGTAGGCGTGCGCCGGCGGGACTTCGGCGACCGGCATGTCGAGCTGCCGAGGCGTGAAGTACTGGCGCAGCAGCTCGCGGTAGCACTGGGCCTTGAGGTTCATGTCGGCCCAGCCCCAAGTGGTGGCGCGCCCCGGCTTGCTCTCGTCGATGTGGGCGTACTCGGCGCGCTGCCCGATGCCGTTGCTGAAGTGCTCGTGCGAGACGCCGTGCATGCCGAGTTCCATGAACGCGGCGTTGCCTTTGACGAGGCCCATGATCCCGCGCTGGTCCGGCGTGATGCGGTTGCGCCAGCGCGTGCCGTCGCCGGTCATGTCGTACTGCGCGACGGGGGTGCTATACGGGGCCTTGGCGGCGGCGTCATGCTTGTCGAGGTCCTGCATGATCCACACGGTCGTCAGACGCGTGCCGGCGGCCTTGCCGATGTCGACCACGGTCTGGTAGTCGGCCAGGGAGGCCTTCTCTTTCAGCAGCACCTGGTAGTCGCGCACGCTCTCGCGACGGTTGTCCCAGTCGCGCCAGCCCATGTCGTCGACCGCTTGGCCGATCGCGTACGGGATCGAGGTGAACTTCTCGAGCACGGGGGCGTCCGCATCGATGTACCGCTGCACGGGGCCGCCGGTTACCGCCAGGTCGTCGAGGTACAGGCTGTAGTCCCCGGTCTTGGGCGGGCTCACGAACAGCGTGATCGTTGCGATCTTGTCGAGCGTGAAGACGTCGCGGGCGCCCCAGTTGGGCCCGTCCGTGCCCCACGCGGAGCCGGCCGGGTCGAGCGCTATGCCGTAGGTCTTCCAGGCCCTGGTGACCGCGAGCGACTGGTAGTAGAGGGCGCCGTTGAGCATCGTGAGGGCGACCGTCACAGACTGGGCGTCGCCCGTGTCGGCCCAGTCGCCCTTCATCGTCAGCTTGAGGGTGTCCTGACCGCTGAGGTTGAGCGGCACGCCCTTGTCGACCTCAACCATGACGTTCTTCCAGAGGCCGCCGCGTATGAAAAAGTCGACGCGCGTGCAGTCGCCGAGCAGGCCGGGGACGTAGCTGACGCGCTTCACGGCCACGTCGGCCTTGCCCCGCACGAAGCGGTCGTTGTCGCCGCTGATGCTGAGGGAGGGGCGCGGCGCGGCGAAGCCCTCGATCAGCGGCGACGGCGCGAACGAGGCCGCGGGTGAGGCGCGCAGGGACTTCGCGATGGGCGCGGCCGCACCCCGCGGAGAAGCCACGCTCGCGGCCCCCATCGTGGCCACCGCGCACCACCCACCGGCGACCAGCGCGACCGCGAGAAGACGACGGTTGCGACCCATGCCCCCCCTTGACTCGGCCCACGTGCTCGACACACACGATGTGAGCGCACCTGCTTTCGCTCACTTCTGTCGATACTAGTGATGAATCGCTCACAAAACAACAAGAATCGCCGCGCGTTCGCGTTGGCCGGGCCTATCCCACCCAGGCCTGGTCGTTCCAGAAGGCGGCGATCTTCCCGCGCCGGCCCCTGAGCTCCAGCACGAGCGTGCCCGGCAGGGGCTGCCCGCCCATGTCAAGGAACAGCGCGAAGCCGCCGGCATCGATCCGGCGGAAGCGGCGTGCGCCGCCGGCCGGCACGGCGGTGCCCGCCTCCAGCAAGGCGAGCTTCCCGGTGCAGCAACCGTGGACGCGCGCCCACACGTACAGGCGCTCGCCCTGTTCGCGCACCAGGTCCTGGACAGCGTCTGTCGCAGCGATCTTCATGGCACATAGCGCACCTGCGACTGAGTCGCAAGAGCGTCCGAGGCGTCTCATGCGCCCGGCGGCGGCCGCTCCGCTGCTACCATTGGCGGCGTGACTGCTCTGCGGGACGCACCCGGGCAAGGGACGACGACGAGGCGGTGAGCGCGATGACAGGCCCCGACGAGAAGGCGCGACGAGGGCGCGAGGCGGACCACGTCCGCCGCAACCGCGACGCCTGGAACGACTGGGCGGCCGAGTTCGCGGAAAGCGGCGCCCGGGACTGGGCCGCCGCGGAGCCCTCATGGGGAGTCTGGGCGGTGCCCGAGGCAGAGCTGCACGTGCTGCCGGCCCGGCTCGACGGTCTCGACGTCATCGAGCTCGGCTGCGGCACGGCCTACGTCTCCGCCTGGCTCGCGCGCCGCGGCGCGCGCTGCGTCGGCATCGACCTCTCAGCAGATCAGCTTGCCACCGCCCGCCGCCTGCAGCGGGAGCACGGCCTGGAGTTCCCACTGCACGAGGGCAGCGCCGAGCACCTGCCGTTCTCCGACGAGAGCTTCGACCTGGCGATCTCGGAGTACGGCGCCTGTCTCTGGGCCGACCCGCATCTGTGGGTGCCGGAGGCCGCCAGAGTGCTGCGCCCGGGCGGCCGGCTGATCTTCCTCACGAACGGCACCATCGCCATGCTGTGCTCGCCAGACGACGCCGACGCGCAGCCGGGCGAGCGCCTGGTGCGCGACTACTTCGGCCTCTACCGGGTGGAGTGGGTCGGCGAGCCCTCGGTCGAGTTCCACCTCGGCTACGGCGACTGGATCCGCCTGCTGCGCGCCAACGGCTTCGAGATCGAGGATCTGATCGAGGTGCGTCCCGCCGCTGATGCGACGACCCGCTTCGAGGGCATCCCTACCGCGAAGTGGTCGCAGCACTGGCCGTGCGAAGAGATCTGGAAAGCCAGAAGGCGCGCCTGAAGCGGCTTCGCCCCAGGCGCATCGAGGCGGATCTCTCTCAGCCCACCCAGGCCTGCCCGTTCCAGAAGGCGGCGATCCGCCGGCGCCTGCCCCGCAGCTCGAGGACGAGCTCCTCCGGCAGGCTCTGCCCGCCCAGATCGAGCAGGAGCTCGAAGCCTCCGGCGTCGATGCGGCGGAACCGCCATGCCGCGCCGGCCGGTCTCTCGGTTCCGGCCTCGAGGAGCGTGAGCGGACCGGAGCAGCAGCGGTGTGAGCACGTCCATACGTACAGGGCCCCGCCGCGCTCGCGGACGAGGTCCCTCACCGTATCTGAGGCCGTGATGTTCATGGCGTCCCCTGTGTTCCGCGAGCCCAACGTGCGGCCACGCGGCGGCCGCGCCACGTCGCTGGGTGCTCAGTCCTCGCTGAGGTCGACCATGCCGGTCGCGATCACGCGCTCGCAGGCCGCGACCACGTCCGCATCGTAGAGCGTCCCGGCGCCGGCGCGCAGCTCGGCCAGGGCGGCCTCCACTCCCAGCGCCGCGCGGTACGGACGGTGCGAAGCCATGGCCTCGAGCACGTCGGCGGCGGCGAGGATGCGCGCCTCGAGCAGGATCTCGTCGCCGGCCAGCCCGCGCGGGTAGCCCGAGCCGTCAAGCCGTTCGTGGTGCTGGTGCACGATCTCGGCGACCGGGCAGGCGAAATCGATGCCGGCAAGGATCTCGTAGCCCCGGGACGCGTGCTCTTCGACCAGCGCCCGCTCCGTGCTGGTGAGCCGCCCCGGCTTGCTGAGGATCTCCGCCGGCACGCCGATCTTGCCGATGTCGTGAACCTCGCCGGCGATCGCGAGACCCTCCCGCCGCGCCTCACCGAGACCCATGACGTCCGCGATGGCTTGCGTCAGGGCCGCCACGCGACGCTCGTGACCGCCGGTGTACGGGTCGCGCAGATCGACGATGGCGCCCATGGCTCTCACGGTGTCGTGCAGCGTGGCGCGCAGGCGCCCAGCGCTCTCCGCGAGGTCGCGCCGGCTGCGGTGCAGGTCGGTGACGTCGCGCACGACCGCCAGCACCTCGTCGGCGCCGCAGGGGACCACTCGGGCCTCGAAGTGGCGCTTGTCGTCCTCGATCGTCAACGAATACTCGAAGGCCGCCGTGGCGCCGCTCCCCAGGGCGGCCGCGATGGCGTTCATCGTGAGCTCGGCGACTTCCGCCGGCAGGATCTCGGTGGCAGTGGCGCCGACGGTCCGCTCACGGGAAACGAGGAGGCGCGCCGAGTCCGCGGCATAGGCGTCGAGAGAGGTGCCGTCCCGACTCAGGCGAAAGTGGATGTCCGGCATGGCGTCGAGGATGGCCCGCAGGCGCGCCTCGTTCTCCGCCAGTCGCTCGGCGACGCGGCGCTCCTCCGTCACGTCGCGGCCGCAGCCCACCGTCCCGATCAGGCGCCCTTCGTCGTCGTACATGGGCGCCTTGAAGACGTCGAGAAAGAGGTGCTCTCCGCGGACGTTGCCGAGCTCGTCGAAACGCTCCGCACGGCCGGACTCCATGACCACGGCGTCCGAGTCGCGGCAGAGCTCGCCGAAGGTGTGCCAGTCCTGTCGCTCCGGGTGAGTGGCGCGCTCGCGCGCGACGAACGCCATGTCCGTCTCGCCCACCGGCTCATCGGTATCTCGGGCGAGCAGCAGCTTCTCGCAGGTGGCCGCGTTGGCGAACAGGAACCGCCTGTCCATGTCTTTGGCCCAGATGAGGTCGGGGACCGTGTCGCACATGAGGCGGATCATGCGGTACCAGGAGCGATAGCGATCCTCGCTCTCCAGAAGCGCGCGCGTGCTCCGCTGCCGGGTCAGCGCCGCCGAGAGCGCCGCGGCGGCGGCCTGCAGGAGCTCCACCTCGGGCTCGCCCCACGGGCTCGAGTCGCAACAGTCGTCGAAGCCGACAAAGCCGAAGAAGCGGTGGTCCACCGCGAGTGGCAGCGCGAGCAGCGACAGGATGCCCTGCGGCTCGAGGTAGGCGCGCTCCACCGCCGGGAAGTCCGCGACCGGCCCCCGCACGGGGATGCCCTGCTCAAGAGCCTCGCGCCACCGAGGCGCGAAGCGGTCGTACAACATGTCCTGCAGATCCGGATTGCCGATCTGCGGCTCGATGCCTTCGGCGACCACTTCGGCAACCTGACTGTAGAACAGGGCGCCGTCCTCGTGGAGGCTGTTCTCGAAGACGTACACCCGACTGGCCTCGGCCGCCTCCAGCAGAACGGGCAGCACGAGATCGTAGAGGTCGTCGTCAAGGCCGGACTCGAGCAGCCGGCGCTCCATCTCCGCCACGGCGGAGAGGTAGCGTTCACGGCGCTGCAACGCAGATCGCAGGTCGGCATCCATGGCGCTTCCCGGTTGGCCGGACGGCTGTGGCCATTGTATCGCATGCGCAAAGGAGTGCTCCCGTTCGCCCGGCTCCCGCGCTCAGCCGGGCGACTGCGGTCCTGCCGCCACCGGTCAGAGCCCGGCGCGCAGCTCGTCCAGTGTCGCGAAACCGTAGCCCTGCGCTTTGAGGCCGCGGATGGCGTTCGCCAGGGCGTTCACGTTGCTGCTCGAGGAGGCGTGCAGCAGGTAGATCGCCCCGGGGCAGCTCGACGAGAGGATGCGCCGCAAGGTGACGCTCACGGGCGGCTGGACGCCCTCGTCGTAGTCGTAGTGCGCGAAGCTCCAGAACACCGTGGTGTAGCCGAGCTGTTCGGCGAGCTGCAGGCTGCGGGCGCTGTACGTGCCGAATGGCGGGCGGAAGAAGCGCGCCAGCTTGCCGCCGGTGGCGGCATGATAAGCGCGCTCGGTGGCGCGGAGCTCGCCCGTGAACGCGCTCCTGCTCCACGCCTTTGTCACCATGTCCGGGTGCGACCAGGTGTGGTTGCAGAGCAGATAGCCATGGGCGGCCAGGCGACGCGTCAGGCCGCGGTTGGCACGGATGTACTGCCCCGTCAGGAAGAAACTGGCCCTCACGTGAGCGCGCTCGAGGATCCCGATGATGCGCGCCGTGGTGCCCATCTCCCAGCCCTCGTCGAAGGTCAGGTAGACAACGCGCTCGTGCGGGTCGCCGATCCAGATCCCGTGGTAGCGATGCAGCAGCCGGGCGGCCGCGCCGGGGATGCCCGGCCGCCGGTGCGCGCCCCTGGCGTTGAACCACCAGTCCCTCGAGGCGTTGGAGGCCGCCGAGTGAGCGGCGGCGGCGGAGCCGACGGCGCCCGCCGACGCCGCGTCCGCGGTCGCGGTCGCGGTCGCGAAGCAGGAAGAAGCTACCGCCAGACTGACCAGCACGACGGCGAGTGTGGCTCCACCGAGCAGCGGGCGAAGATGCTTCATTGCTCTCTCGGAGCTCAGGCCCCGGCGCTCGCGCGCGCGCTGCGCACGGCCCGCGCCAGGGCCGCCGGAGGCTGCGCACCGCTCAGCGCGAACCGCCCGTCGATGACGAACGTGGGCACCGCGTGGATGCCGGCCTCGAGCGCCGCTCGCTCCTCGTCGCGAGCGGCCGTCGCGAACGCTTCCCCGACCAGGGCCTCCCGCGCGCGCTCCTCCTTCATTCCGGCGGCGCGGGCAATCCCAGCGAGGACGTCGTGATCGCCGATATCAGCGCCGTCCACCCAGTAGGCGCGGAACAGGCCGTCGGCTACGCTCTGCTGCACAGCCACGCCATCTTCCAGCGCCGCCGTCAGCAGCCGATGCGCGGCGAAGGTATTCGGCCGCACGCCCTTGGCGGCCAGATCGCGCAGCGGCAGCCCTTCGGCGGCCGCCACGGCGGCGAGCCTCACGTAGATCTCCGCCACGGTCGCCGCGTCGTACTTCGCCACGAGGTACGCGCGCGCGTCCACTCCTTCAGCGGGAATGGTGGGATCGAGCTCGAACGCGCCGTACCGCCAGGTCACCTCGGCGGCCTCGTCGCCGAGCTCCCTCAGTGCTCCTCGCCAGCGCTCCACGCCGACATAGCACCACGGTCACACGATGTCTGACCAGATCACGACCTCCATCACGGTCTGTCTCCTCTCGCTTCAACGACACCCTCACGATGACCATGCCCGTCGAGGAGCTTCGCTATGCGGACATCGGAGGTCGCGGCGCCGGTGCGCTACCATACGAAGCAGCGTCTTCCATCCGTCTTCTCAGACGCCCCGCGAGGAGGGTGATCGATGGCCGCCGAATGCCGCAACGATCCGCAGGCAGAGCCGCTCCCGCCTGCCCACGTCGATCTCTGGGCTGCGGCGCGGCCTGACCTACGCGCGCTCATGACCCTCGCGACCGCCCTTGCCCGCGACGCCGGCCGGGCGCATGTCGAGGGGCTGCAGAGCGCCCTGCGCATCGAGACGAAGTCCTCGCCCACCGATCTCGTGAGCCAGGTGGACCGCGAGGCGGAGCGCCTGATCGTCGAGCGGCTGCGCGACCTGCGGCCGGACGACGCCGTGCTCGGCGAGGAGGGCGCGACCGGCGAAGGCACGAGCGGGGTCCGATGGATCATCGACCCGCTCGACGGGACCACCAACTACATCTACGGCTACCCGGCCTACGCGGTGTCCATCGCCGTCGAGATCGACGGGCAGCCGCGGGTCGGCGTCGTCTTCGACACGAGCGCGGGACGCCTGTATGCGGCGATCAGCGAGTGCGGAGCCGTCTGCGACGACCGGCCGATTCACGTACGAGAACAGCCCGATCTGGCGACCGCGCTGGTGGCCACCGGCTTCTCGTATGAGGCCGCTCAGCGCGAGCGCCAGGGCGCCGTCGTGGCCCAGGTGCTGGGCCGCGTCCGCGACATCCGCCGCGGCGGGGCGGCGGCACTCGATCTCTGCCATGTTGCCGCCGGCCACGTCGATGCGTACTGGGAGCTCGACCTCTCGCCGTGGGACCACGCCGCCGGCGGCGTCATCGCGCAGGCGGCCGGCGCCGAGCTGGCCTTCCCGCGCGCGGTTCACGGGCGCGGTCCTGCGGTCGTAGCCGCGCACCACGCGCTCATGCCGGCGTTCCTCGAGCTGCTGCGCGAGACGGGAGCGCTCGCGTAGCGGCGCGCGCCCGAGGCCGGCGGCCGCGCCGGCGTCACCCTCGCAGCTCGAGCAGCTCCAGCGGATGGTCGAGCACCAGGCTCGCGCCGTTCTCGACCAGCTCGTCCTTCGTCCTGAAGCCCCACGCGGCGCCCACGGCGATCATCCCCGCCGCGCTCGCGGTGAGCATGTCGATGCCCGAATCGCCGAGGAAGACGACGCGGCCGGGGGCGACGCCCAACCGGTCGCTGATGGCCAGAGCCACCGCGGGATCGGGCTTCAGGGGCACGCCGGGCTGCGCTCCCATGACGACGTCGAAGTCGCCCGCGCCGAACAGGCTCTCGACGATCAGCCGGGTCAGCTCGTGTGACTTGTTGGAGAACACGGCCAGCTTGACGCCGGCGGCGCGCAGACCGCTCACCAGCTCGGCGGCGCCGTCATAACGCCGGGTCTTGACCAGGAAGTGCTCGCCGTAGTCGGCGAGCATGCGCTCGTAGCATCCGGAGATCGTCTCGGCGCTGCGCTTCTCGGCGGGGAGCGCCTGGGCGACCAGGTTGCGGATCCCCTTCCCGATCAGCAGCTTGTACGTCGCGTGGCTGTGAACGGGCACCTGTTGACCGCTGAGGACCCGGTTCATGGCGTCGGCCAGGTCCTCGAGCGTGTCGACGAGGGTGCCGTCGAGATCGAAGATCACTGCGTCGAAGTCCACGTCGTCTGTATACCACCGTTGCGGCCAGACCTTGCCCCGGCGCTCGCGGTGGGGTTCACTGGTGCCGGCGCGGCCCACCGCGGCCGCGCCGGCAATCACAACAAGTGGAGGAGCTCCCATGAGCGGACGCCTGGACGGCAAGGTGACGATCGTCACGGGTGCGGGATCCGGCATCGGCAAGGCCACCGCCATCCGCTTCGCGGAAGAGGGCGCGCGCGTGACCTGCGTCGACATCAACGGCGAGTCCAACGCCGAGACGGCTCTCGAGATCGGCGACGCCGCCTTCGCGGTGCAGGCCGACATCTCGGACCCCGAGCAGGTGCGCGCGTACACCGATGGCACAGTCGCGCGCTGGGGCGGGCTGCACGTGGCGTTCAACAATGCCGGGGTCAACCTGCCCGGCGTGTTCCACGAGGTGCCCGACGAGGTCATCGACCGCACGCTCAACGTCAACGTCAAGGGCACGATGTACGGATGCCGCTACGCGATCCCGCACATGCTGCGCGGCGGCGGCGGCTCGCTGATCAACACGACCTCGGTGAACGGCATCGTCGCCGAGCCTTTCCTCACCGTCTACGCCGCCTCCAAAGGCGCGATCGTAATGCTCTCCAAGGGGATCGCGCTCGACTACGCGAAGAAGGGCATCCGCTGCAATGCCATCGCCCCGGGCTGGGTCGACACGCCGGTCAACTACGCCCACGCCGAAATGCTGGGCGGCCTCCAGCACGTGTATGACACGATCGACTCCTTCCAGCCCATCGGCCGCCCCGGCGAGCCGCGGGAGATCGCCCACTGCGCGCTCTTCCTCGCCTCGGACGAGTCGTCGTTCGTCACCGGTACCGTGCTGGTCGCCGACGGCGCGATGACGGCGCAGTAGGCAGCGCGGCGAGTCTTGGATGCAGGCCGCTCGGGGAACATGCCGGGTGTAGCTTCGTACCAGCGGACAAGGAAGGGGCGATGGCACACGCGGGCAGGCCGAGCGACGCGCTCCCGCCGGCGCGGCCGGCAACGACTGACCGGTCGCCGGCGGAGGTCCGCGCGTGAGCGTGGTCACGACCTCGGACATCACCGACGGCGCCGAGCCCGCGCGCCGCGGCGGCCGCCTGCGGCGACGCCTGGCCGTCGCTGCGCTCATCACCGTCATCCTCGTCGTGCTCGGCGTGATCCTCGCGCGGCTCTACGTCGACTGGCTGTGGTTCGGAGAGGTGGGCCTGCGGACGATCTTCTGGAAGCGCCTCTCGATAGGCGTGGTCGCGGGGCCGACGCTGGCCGCCGCGTTCTTCGCCGTCGTCTACGGCAATCTCGAGATCGCGCGGCGGCTGGCGCCGAAGTACCGTCCGGTGGAGGGCATCGACGTCATCGAGATGGTGCACGAATCCGCGGTGCGCTGGGTCGGGCGCGTAGGACTGCTGGTGGCGCTCGCCGGGGCGCTCATCGCCGGAGGCTCGGCGGCCGGGGCGTGGATGGTCTTCGCACGGGCCTTGGACGGCGTGCCGTTCGGGCTCCGCGACCCCATCTTCCATCACGACCTGTCGTTTTACGTCTTCCGCCTGCCGGCCTGGGAGTACGTGTATGGGTTCCTGTTCGCCTCGCTGGTGGTGGCCCTGATCCTCTCGATCGCAGCACACCTGGCCGTCGGCGGCCTCGAGGTGGAGATGAGAGAGCCGTCCGGGCGCCGCCAGACGGAGCAGTGGAACGGCGCACCGGCGGTGGTGCACGTCGCCGAGCACGTCTCGCGCGTCAGGGGTTTCCACGTGGAGGAGGGCGCCGCCATCCATATCTCGGCACTCGCGGCGGCGCTGTTCGTGCTCGGCGGGCTGGGCTACCTCTTCGAGGCGTGGAACCTGCTCTACTCGAAGGCGGGCGTGGTGTTCGGCGCAGGCTACACGGACGTGCACCTGCGCCTGCCGATGATCCGCGTGATGATGGTGCTCGCCTTCGTGCTGGCCGGCGCCCTGGTCTACAACGCCGTGCGCCGCCGGCATCCGTGGTGGCCGGCGGCGGCGCTCGGCATCTGGCTGGCTGCGGTGATCGTGCTGCTCGGCATCGTGCCCGCCGCCTGGCAGGCCCTCATCGTCAACCCCAACCAGATCGCCAAGGAGACGCCGTACATCGCCTTCAACATCGCCGCCACCCGCGCGGCCTACGACCTCACGGCGATCTCCAAGACCCCGTACTCGCTTCAGGGCGACCTCTCGGCGGCGGCGCTCAAGGCCAACAGCGTGACGGTACGCAACATCCGCCTGTGGGATCCACAAGTGCTGCTCCGCAGCTACAGCCAGCTCCAGGAGCTGAGGCCCTATTACTCGTTCTCAACGGTGAGCGTCGACCGCTACCTGGTGAACGGCGTGTACACCCAGACCATGCTGGCGCCGCGCGAGCTGCGCGTCGCCGGTCTGCCGTCGCAGGCACAGACCTGGGTCAACCAGCACATCACCTACGCGCACGGGTACGGGGTCGCGGTCTCGGCGGTGAACCAGGTGGCCTCGGGCGGCTCTCCCGACTTTCTCGTGCAGAACGTCCCGAGCGTGTCGTCGGCGCCGACGCTGGCCATCACGCAGCCGCGGATCTACTACGGTCTCCTCGGTATCAACTACGCCCTGGTGAAGACAAAGTACCCCACCTTCGACTATCCGGGGCCGAACGGCGACGTGTACTCGCCCTACACCGGGAGCGGCGGCATCCCGATCAGCCGCTTCCTGAACCGGCTCGCCTTCGCCGTGCGCTTCGGCGACATCCGCTTCTTCACTTCCTCGGCCATCACCAGCCAGAGCCGCGTGATCATCCTGAACAACATCAAGGCGCGCCTCGCGGCGGCCGCGCCGTTCCTTCGGTTCGACGCGAACCCCTATATGGTCGTCGCCGGCGGCAGGCTCTACTGGATCGCCGACGCCTACACCACCACCAGCCGCATCCCCTACGCGGAGCCCAACAGCGGCATCAACTACATCCGCAACTCGGTCAAGGTCGTCGTCGACGCCTACAACGGGTCGCTGCGCTTCTACGTGTTCGACCCGCAGGATCCGCTCATCCGCACCTACCAGCGGATCTTCCCCGGCGTCTTCTTGCCGGCCTCGCAGATGCCGGCGACGCTGCACCAGCACGTGCGCTACCCCGAGGACTTGTTCCGGACCCAAGCCGAGATGTTCGCGACGTATCACGTCACCGACACGGCCCTGCTGTACAACAAGGGCAACCAGTGGGAGATCCCCGGCAACCTCTCGATGTCGGGGCCCGCGCCGGCGAGCGCCTACTACATGATCATGAGGTTGCCCGGCCAGACACGTGAGGAGCTCGTGCTCATCTTGCCTTACACGCCCAACGGGCGCGCCAACATGATCGCCTGGCTGGGCGCGCAATCGGACCAGCCCAACTACGGCCGCGCCGTGAGCTTCGAGTTCCCGTCGAGTCTCAATGTGTACGGCCCGGCCCAGGTGGAGGCGGCCATCAACCAGGACCCGGTGATCTCGGCGCAGCGCACGCTCTGGGGCCAGCAAGGCTCGCGCGTCATCTTCGGCAACCTGCTCACGGTGCCGATCCAGAACTCGCTGCTGTACGTCCAGCCTCTATACCTGCAGTCCTCCACCACGGCGTTGCCGCAGATCCAGCGCGTGATCGTCTTCTACCGCTCGCCGTCGGCAACGCCGAATCTGCCGACGGGGCAGCAGCAGAACGTGGTGATGGCGCCGACGCTGGGCGAGGCGCTCGCCACGATCTTCGGCGGCGCGCCGCCGCCCGGGACGCAGTCGTCCGCGCCCGGGACGCCCCCGTCTTCGGGCGCGACCAGCGCCGCCGCAGCCGCGCTCATCACGCGCGCCAACGCGCAGTACGCGGCCGCCCAGGCAGCGCTGCGCGCCGGCGACCTGGCCGCGTTCGCGCGCCAGATTCAGGCGCTGGGAAAGACGCTGGCGCGGCTCGAGGCGGCAAACTAGCCGAACCTGGAGCTGGCCCTGCGCAGGAAGGCGCCGCTGGCCACCCTCGACGCCGCGAACCGCCGCGCCGACGAGCGTCATGCGGCCGTGCGGGGCATCCCAAGCCGGATGTATGCTTGTCCCCCCCCCC
>Ga0114951_10000108_pt1 | contig 112743 bp, 116 predicted proteins | sample AM7aDNAmetaG_FD_88677 | JGI IMG/M metagenome (GOLD analysis project Ga0114951, IMG submission 88677) | Freshwater microbial communities from Finland to study Microbial Dark Matter (Phase II) - AM7a DNA metaG | ecosystem: Environmental > Aquatic > Freshwater > Lake | place: Finland: Lake... | reverse complement strand
TTCACAGGGCGTAGTAAAGAGAAAAAAGAAGCAAAAAAGAGAAAGCTGCTACTACTGATATGATTTCTCTACGAAGAACCACGATGATTATTATTGGTATCGTTCCGGTGATTACCTACACAAGCCAAAAAATTGACGGTTGAAGGCAAACCAAAATCGGTTAAATTGGGCAGATTTCAGTGGTTATTTTTCGAGGTAAAGGGCCCTACCAAGGATATGGCGGGCAGGCCGGAGCAGCTTTACAGGCTGCAATATTATAGCAAAGAAAATAATACTATGATCGAGGCGTACCTTATGGCAACGGGTAAAAGCTTTGACAAGGATGACAGGAAGGAATTCGAGAATTTCCTTGCCACCATCAGGCTTGATAAATAACGCATATGATTATTAGCGAGATAATAGGCTGGGTCGGTGTAGTGTTGAGTATATTGATTTCGGTACCGCAGTTCATTAAATCTGTAAAAGAAAAATCCACGAAAGGCCTCAGCAAACAAACCTACCAGCTTCTCTTCCTGACCGTACTCTGCTACCTCGTAAGGGCAATCGCCATAAAAGAGCCGATATTTATCGCGAGTAATGCGATTAACTTGGTCATCACCGGGGCGGTATTGTATTTATTTAAAAAATACCCCGAAAGCCGTTAATGAAATCGATACCTATGGGTGGTTTGGAGCTACAAATAATAAAGGAAGAATTTACAGATTTTGTAATTCTGGATTTGGAAGGAAAGACCAGAGAAGACGTGCTTTTGAATATCGCAAAATTCGCTAAAGAAAAAGGCTTGATTGCCAATGAGCAGATTGTTTATCAGAAATTCCTTGCTAGAGAGGGATTGGGTACAACCGCGATAGGTGCAAGCGTGGCGTTACCTGAGGCATGCTGGATAGAGATGGCACGACCTTATGCGTTCATTCTTTGCAGAACGAAAGAAGAAATAGCTTTCAATTCTCTGGATAAAAAACCCGTTAGAATCATTCTGGCAACTCTGGGCGGCGATAAAGATGACTTATCCAGATTGAAATATATAAGGCGTTTTGTCGCAGCATTAGAATCAATTCATTTTAGGACAAGATTTTTGAAGGCAGCAACGGAAGCCGATGTTTATTCTGTTCTATGCGCCGAAGGAATGGGTTTCGATAAATTAAGAAAAATGTGCATATCTCGAGAGAAGGAGAAAATGAAAAATGATCAATAAAGGACAGATCACGGGCATGCGAGGGGTATATCTTGTTGCTGCACAACTTTCGCAATTAGGTCTTATAGCTTCACCTACTTCACGAAGCGCAAAAGGTGCGGATATTCTTGCTACCGATCAGGAATGCAAAAGAGCCTATTCTGTGCAGGTCAAGACCAATGCAACTACTTTTAATTTTTGGCTGCTTAATAAAGATGCCAAAGAAATGATATCCGATACCTTTATTTATGTTTTTGTGAACTTGAGGGATAAAAATGAGGTTACCGAATATTTTATTGTTCCAAGTAATATTGTGGCCGACAAAATGAAAACCGAAAAACAGCGTAAAAGCACGTGGTATTCATTTTCCTATAAAGATGCAAAAAAATATGATAAAGGATGGTCTATATTTAAGGCTTGATTCGATAAACATAGAAATCTGACGAATAAAATGATAAGCTAACACTATGCCAATTTACTCTCACTCACGGCTCGAATGTTTTGAAAACTGCCCCCTGCAATTCAAGCTCATCTATATCGATAACATAAAACGACAGGAAGAAGGCATAGAAGCTTTCTTAGGGTCGTGCTTCCATGAAACGATGGAAAAGCTCTATAAGGATCTTAAGTGTAAAACTTATTCCTTGAAGGAGCTATTGGAGCATTATGAGAGCTTGTGGGATAAGGGATATAACGACTTGATCATTATTACCAAAAAAGACCGTACTGCTGAAGACTATAAGAATATCGGTAAGAAATGTATCGAAGATTATTATAAAAGATATCATCCCTTCAGTCAGGGCAGAGTCCTTGGACTTGAACGGGAAATATCCATAGACCTAAAAGGTGATGGCAAATACCGGGTAAGGGGTTTTATAGACCGCCTTGCCCAAGCGGATGATGATATATATGAGATTCATGATTATAAGACATCCGGATATTTACCGGCTCAAGCTAAGTTTGACGAGGATAGGCAGCTTGCCTTATATCAGATAGGTATAAGGCAGATGTGGAAAGACGTAAAGAATGTGCAGCTCATCTGGCATTACGTTGTCTTTGATAAGGAGATGGTATCAGCAAGGACGGAAAAGCAGTTGGAAGAGTTAACCAATAGCACCGTGGCCTTAATCGATAAAATCGAGGCAACAAAAGAATTCCTGCCAAAAGAAACCAATCTCTGCGAATGGTGTGTATATCCGGATCTTTGCCCGAAAAGAAAGCATCTATACAAAGTCGAAGAACTTCCCGTAAATGAGTATCTTAAAGATGACGGCGTAAAGCTGGTAAATAAGTACGCTGATCTCTCTTCTCAAAAAAGCGAGCACAAGAATAAGATAGATGGGATAGACGCGGAGCTTGATAAGATAAAAGAGGCTGTAATTCAATACGCCGAAAAAGAAGGCATCGAGGTTATCCGAGGCAGTAATAATAAATTGAAGATATCAACAAAGCAGAAAGTGTCATGCCATCCCAAGGGCAGCACCGAGCGCGAATCTTTGATTAAAATTTTACACGAGATCAATAAATGGGATGAGGTTTCGGATATCGATGTCTATGCTATAGAGAAAATCGTAAATGATAGCAAATGGGATTCTGATTTGCTAGAAAAAATCAAAAAATATTTGAATATCGACGTTAAAAAATCTGTGTCATTATCGAAGCTGAAAGACACGGCAAGCTAATACGACTCTGTTTTAATCGGCTTATCGACAGTATCGACAACCATTTCAAACATCTCTATTTCGAACCATTCCTTGAATACCTTGTAGTTTAAGTCCTTTGGGAATAGGGTTTCATCGGTGTACCATTCAAATAACTCTGCCTGAAATATTTCTTGGCAATTTTTCTCAAGACACTTCTGCCGTGCCTCGTCATCCTCCATTTCCGGTATAAGATATATATTGCGGTAATTCTTTATTTCTTCTGGAGTAATTTTAACACTTGAATCATTGTAGTATATCCAATCAATGAAGGGTTTCTTAGGCCTGACCATTACGGCATCTCGATTAAGTAGCTTCATTTGGTATGCTCCTCTATGCGGTTAAGACTACACATTCCGGATTGTGATTAAATAATCTCGAATTCCTCGCCATCGTTTAGAATTTTGACATTGTTAAAGAGGTCGGGATATTTATCTTTCTTAAAAGTATGAATCGGAACTAGCACCTTCGGATTTAGGGCATTGGCAAATGTTTTGAGTGCTTCGACCGTTGCATGGCCGCTGGTGTGAACATGCTCAAGATCTAGATCATACTTACTAACAAAGTCTTTAAATCTTCTGGCATCGGCGCTATCCTTTTCAAGATAACCCCGCCACTGTGAATAAACCATCTTAGAGCCTTTCATGCCGGGGATTTTCTCAAGAGCAGGGATCATTGAGCCGCGCATGAGGACAAGGGCCTTCAGATCTAGCTTTGGAAAGTTCAGCGGCTTAATCTTGGATCGAGCTAATTGAGGTAACAGGCGCCTGAACGCGCTATCATTGATTTTATTAACATAAATGTCGCCTTTGCCGTAATAATTAGCTATAAAAACCCGGACGCTGTTCCAATCCATTTGCGGAATACGGCTGCGGGACGTCTTGATGGCATTAAGGACACATGCCATATAGGGATCTATAATCAAGAGCGTTTTGGTTCTCCGGGCGGCTTTGTAGAATGTAACGATGCGGTCAATATTCTGACCCGAGCAGCAGGCGAACGTTACCTTATGATCTGTTGCACGCAGAATCTCGATCATTCTATCCAGAACATCCTGTTCGGTCGGATACTTCCCTGCTTCCCTCTCCAGCATCGTGCCTTCCATAAGGAGGCAATCGACTCCTTTTGGCGGCTTGGTCACAAAACGTTTAAATAGTTTTTCCTTCCATCCCGCTGCCCGAAAATCACCAGTATAGAAAATATTCTTACCACTTGTTTTTTCGACCACATGAAACGACATGGCGTCAAAAGCAGAGTGGTCTACAAGGTATGGTGTGATACGCAAGCCACCCATATCAAAAGGTACTTGATCGCGAACGATCTTGACTGCCTCTGGTAACGTAATACGACCTTCTTTCTTTATGAAGATATTCAGTACGTCGATAAGCCTTCGGGCTCCCGCGCTCATATAAATCGGGATATCAGGATGGGCATATTTCAAAAAACCGTAATGATCCTTGTGAGAGTGGGAAATCAGGATGGCATTAATTTGGGGTGGCGTGTCTTTATAAAGGCCTTTGATGGGATACAGAATCTTCTTATTGATAAGCTCATCGACGGACTCGTCTTCAATGACCTTCTCATTAAACTCGCCACCGAGGCCATTGCCGAGCGGCATACCGAAATCAAGAATGATGCGCGTATCCCCTGCCGATACTTCAACACATGTTCCGCCGATTTCTTTTGTGCCACGATGAATTATAAGTTGCATCGCTTATATTCGGTTAGCGTTTTCTCGGCTTTTGTACGATCTAGAAAGAATGTGCTATCGAGCACGTTTGTCTTTAAGAAACACATTATATTGTATGCTTTAGGTATTTGCTTCCAATCGTGCAGAGCTCTTTGCATTAGACCATTTTCCTGAATATCCCGCCGCATGTTAAAATTATCCAAGATAACTACACCCAAGATATCCTGTTTTGATATTGCATCCCAAGGCGCAATGTCGCATTTAACATTTTTGAGTAGCCCCAGTGCTATTTTCTGTCGTATAACAGTCATGTAGGTGGCTCGAAAATCCTCGTATATATTCTTTTCATCATATATAAGGTCTATATAACGCTTGGTTTGTGTGAATACCTCCCCTATCTGGGGATTGTTTTTATTCTTTAATTCGATCACCACAAATGTGAACAAGCCTTTTTTGCCGGGAATCCGTGTAACACCTAGCAAATCTATCCTGTTGCCTCTAATACCCGGATACACAACCTGCTTGTCAATAACAAGTATGCCATTCTTCCCAATAGCCCTGTTGTCTACAAAATGGTTAAGCTCGCTTACACCTTCGGATATATCCCCATATTTATGCAGCACTATTTTGGATATAATTGCCTCCATGAGCCGACAGAACTGTTTATAATCTTTTATATCGTTAAAAAATATCTGCCACCTTTTTGAATCCGCATGTTTGACCATATCCTTAAATTCACCGCGCGTTCCATTGACGATGTCAAACGTGCTTGAAGCAGAAATATAATAGCCTAATTTAGCGCTTCGCTTTACCTCGATAGAATGGCCCAAGAAATAGAGATCTAGAAAATTATCTCTTATTTCCACTATGAGCGATTTTCTGTAGTCTCTTTCAAATTGTAAAACATGCTTTAATTTACCCCTTAAAAGCTCATTCATGAAATCTTTATCTAGCACCCTGAATTGTTTCATATTTATGCCTTGCATTCCTTTATTCGCGCTTTTCTTCGGTATCGCTTTTCTTGGGCAAATCGGCTTCTATCTGGTCTTCTTTAAAAGTACCGTTTTTTTGTAAACTCGTTATTTTGATAACTATCTTAGCTGCCCCTTCTTTTGGCACATCATTTTCAGCAGCGATATCATCTTCTTTTTTTTCTTTAAAATATTCTATAAGTGGCTTAACGGTCCATACCGCAGACTTTACGAATAAAATCCACAGCCCCCACCATACAAGCCCTCCAATTATTATCACCAAAATAAAAAATAACATCGGTTAATCCTTTTTATAAAACACTGCACGATTATGCGTAGTTTTGGGGTAGATCGAGATTTTTACGGTATCTATCCCAGAACATCTAGCGCCTTCTGTGCGAATAGCCGCACCCCTTCTGGAGTAGGAAGGGTCATTCCCGGCACATCGTCTGTGGCATGATGGCTTGGCAGTGAAGCACTATTGATGGATTCCAAGTCCGGAAGTTTTGCCTTCAATGCATATAACCGCGATCCTGAAATGCTGCTACGAATTGTTGCAATCATATCACCTAGGGTATCACGAGTTGTGAATGGCTGTCCGGGGAACAAGTGCCGGAGCCTATGTTCCAAATACGGGCGAATACATGCTGCCGCCTGTGTGTGATCCCCGCCGTGTTCGAGATAATCATTAAGCGTGAGGTATTGTTTCACATATTCGCTCTGCGTTGCACTATCTACATCCCAAGTCCGCAACTGGCTACCCTTCTTAGTTCTTTCTACCTGCAATGAAACTATTTTTTTATTTAGCTTTCTGTCGCGCCACATCATTGCTGCTAACCGCTCGTCGTGGGTTAATACGATAACTTGCGCGCCACGAATATGCAAGTCTCGTACGACACCTTCTACGAGAATACGGCGAGAACTTCCGAGGCTATTAACCGGGTCGTCAAGCACTATAATCCGTCCAGTCAAACTAGCAAGGTCTTTGAGCCGTGCGAGAAAAAACGACAGCGCGAGCGTATACTTGTCGCCGTCACTAAGAACCGTCTCAAAACAAGGTTTAACCGCAGAGAGACCGAGATCGATTTCATGTCCATGCGCCTTAAGCATGTACTGTACGCTGGCTCTCCCACTGGGGAACTTCGGCTCGATAGATTCTATCCGTATGTCACAACCGAAATGTTCGAGGTAGTGGTTGATACCGGCTTGATACTTACCCACTACCTTAACAGCGGATTCATCTATTTCTTTCTTCAGCCCTGTTTTCTCAATCTCGATCGTTGCTCGCTTGTTGACTAGAACGCTTCTCTTCTCTATTAAGTCCTTGGATAATGGCTCGAACCGAGCTTTCTGATTCTCAAGACGCCGTAAACGTTGATCGATTTCCGACGTAGCCGCTTTAGCTAAAGCGGTTTTCCTCTCCTCGGCCTTTTTGCCGCTAGCTGACAAGAGTTCATTCACCTTGCCTAGTATTGTTAGCGCACGCTCATAGTCCACAAGCGCCTCGTCAGCCAAAATAGGCTCCATTTTATCGAGCGGCTTGGCTTGCTTAATTGTTAAAAGTGCTCCCAGCTTTTCGGCTGCAAGTTTCCAAGTCGCTTCGGCTTCGGCAAGAGTAGCAGTAACAGCGGGCTGATCGATCGGCATTTCATCCGTCCATTGAGCTGCTATAGCGACTTGCACTGATAAAGCCGTGCTTATATTCGAATAGGCGGTAGTGCCAAGCTGATTTCGAAGCGCCTGAATCTCTAGCGACAATGAGTCGGTGTAAGTGCGATATTCTGCGCTAAAGTAGGAGCGTATAGCCACAACGAGACTCGAGCTAGTAACGTCTTGAGCGCAAAATGGGCATTTGGCATCTTTCCCTACATGCTTTACACCGTATTTGAGCCAGTTCTCGCCATCGCCGTCCAAATGTTGATTAATGTGCTCACGAACAACGGCAGTAACACCTGCGTCTATGCTATCGGTACTCTTTTCTAAAACTATGACAATAGCATTCCGATCAATCGTTGGCAGTGAAACAGCCTTAGGCACCGTCCTTGCGATGATTGCATCCTTGCTTTGTGCCTGCCTTAGCTCTGCGCGAACCTTTTCTATATTTTCATCAATTTTCGGATCATTAAAGAGCCCTAGAAACGTCTCTAGGGTATCGGGATCCTTAATAAGCAGTTGCAATTGCTTTTCAATCGCTTTAAGCTCAGCCAGTGCTGTTCGACTCTCGGTATCAGCATTGGCCAATCGTGTGACTTTTTCAACCGCTTTTCGCCCGATGACAAACTCGCATAGATTCCGGCGGTGATCTGTTTCGACACCAGTAGCGCTATGAACATTACGTGTTACAAAACCGGGATAAAAAACATCAAGAGTATCATATGGCAACTGATCGTCCCAATTAAGGCCATTGAATGTATAGTCCTTGCCGTTCAGCCGGACAACTGCGGTGGGGGCGACATCTCCGGGAAGGCTTCTGCGCCTGATGATCTCATCCGCGTTCCGCTCACGTAATGAATCTAGAATCGCAGCAAGCGTGGACTTGCCAACACCATTTTCTCCGTAGATGAGCGCGACTTCTCCGAAATCGCAGTCGGAAGAATGGGAGTAGCTTTCGAACAGCCCAACTTTATTTACGCTTCCAAATCTCTCAAGCATATACTCTCTATATTATGTATCTTTTTCTGTGTCGCCGGGTAATTCTAATATTTTTATCGATGGCAGAGCATTCCCAGCTAAGCCTTCGAGATCTCCATACATTCCTGAAGTGTTTGAAATAACTTTTTCGATTTGCTTAGCTCGTCTTTCCCAAATACGTTGCATAGCTCGCTTTTCGGACTCCAAATCTTCATGCATAGCTCGAAAGGCCTCAATAATCGCCGAAACACGATTCTTAAATTCTGGGCCGGTAAGATAAGTATAAACTAGCTCCATCTTTTCCTTTTTTCCCATTTCAAATTCGCGCGCATTGGCCACCTGAACCAAAACAACTCGTAATGCGATTGCTAAACTAACAACGGATGGCACGTCAGTAACCCATACACCGCCATCCATTTGACGAAAGTGGTGAAACCCCTGAGGTAAGGCCTCGGATACTAAAACGGCTATCCCAGCTTTAGCTTCGCGTTGATCATCCTTAAGTTTCTGAATCCACGAATCGCTCCATGCCCTGGTTCTCTTTATTTCCCATAAGATCTTTCCACAAACTCGTCCGGATTGCGTCTTGACTACCTGCAAAATATCTCCACCACGCACACCTTTAGAAACCGGTTCGATATCATCAAACGCAAATTCTTTTTTGAGCAACGCTTCCAGTTCTAATTCTAGAACTTCTCCCTGAGTCTGCTGAGAGCCTTGTTCCATTTTCCTCTTTAACTCATCGACCTGCTTTAACGCGTCAGATAATTTTTTGTCTTTTTCCGCGTCTTTAAGGCGATGCTCTTCCACGATTCTCTGCGCTACCAGCTCTTCGATCTTTTTCCGCTCTTCATCCAGCTTTCTGGTCATCTCCAGCTCTAAATTATTTTTGCTATCTTCTAGCTCGCGCTGTTTCTTGCGAAGATTTAATTCCTCTCGCTGTAGAGCTTCGCGCTTATTTCGCTCATCAACGAGTTGCGTCTTTAGATCGGTTAGCTCTACGCTGATAGACTCTTCTGCTTTTTTTCGGGCTTGTTCTTCGGTGTTCTTGCGTTCTATTATCAACCTATTCTGAAAATCTGTTTCCTTTGTCCGAAGCTCTTGACGATGCGCATCTTCTTTCGTCTTCAGTTGAGATTGAAATTCGGCGTTAAGTCGTTCTTCAATTTCATGGGCTATTACCTCTGTAATTTCAATCTTTGCTCCGCATTTCGGGCAATTAATAGTTTGTTGAGACATTTTTAGCTCCTATTTCTCGTTCGTGTTTTATAAAGAATCTTCTGCTGTTCAGCCCATTTTTTTAGACTACTATCAATATTCTCGAGCCAATCATTATTTTCTGTGTTAAGCCAGAATGAATCTGTATCATCCTTGCGAATTCTTTGCTTTAATTCCATAATTCGTCCAGTTTTAACATTATAGCCCGACTGAACAGTGTAATATTCATTCTTTTCCGTGTCCTCATATTCGGCATACATATAATGCCACCTGCTTGAACTACAGAATGCACCAGCGTTATTCCACATCCGCTTAGAGTTTCTCGGCAACTCAACTCCTTGAATAACATAAATGGCATTTTCAATCTCATCCTTACCGTTTTCGTCTTTCGCAAAAGCCTCAGCTGGCGGAGAAATCCGAATATTAACCCTGTGCGCGTGACCAGCACCTACATTAATTAAATGAATTGCACGATTCTTCCCCTCTTCACCAGCATAAACTCCTATTTCACCTTCTTTCGAAAGCCTTGTGGCTATAACAAGTGGACGAATTGATGCAATGGTAGAATTTCTTGCAAGATCAAACTGACCATAGGTTGTCCAAGAATAGTATGCCGTTACACCGATTAAAGCAGCAGTAAGTAATACAATCGGATCATGCTTGGCATCTAAGAAATAAACTGCCGCAATGGGTATTCCAGTAAAAAGTACAAGTAATCCAAAGTTTTTTAAGCGTCCTATCATCACATTATCCTTTGTTTATTTTATGACCATACTACCAAAAATCAGTCTTTCTTAAATTTCTTTCCGCATTTTGGACATTCAACCTCATCATCAAAGAATAAGCTACATGGCACATCGGCTCCACAATGCGGGCACTTGACCATATCTGTGCCCATCGCAAAGTCGTATTCCATAAAATCATCAAGAGAATCGTCCATAAAACTACTCCCGAATTTGATTCAATCGCTCTCGCGCCTCAGTGATAAACTCGCTAGATAGTCTAAGCACCTTAAGCCGAACTGAGCCATCCGCGTCCTTACCCATCACATAGATATTTTGGAAATTCCGCTCTTTTAGATTGATTGCTTCTTCCTTGCCAAATTCTCTCTGGGCCCATTGCTCGAATAAGATATTGGGCAACTCAAACCATGATTCGGCTCTATCGTTTTGGTTTCGAGGCTTAATCTGCCATAGCCGCTTATTATCAGCCCAGTGTAGCTCGATCTCATCTGCGTCAAAGAACCATTGTCCGCCAACCTCTGTATAGAGAAATAAAATATCTCCGCTTGATAGAATCGCAATACAAAACCTTTTGAGGATATCTCCCAAGGATTCCTGCAAGGATTGCCACTGTTCATCAATCAATGGATCTGTATTTTCCGGTGCTTGGTCAGCCTGAGTATCTTCATCTCCAATATCGCCGCGAAATAAAATATCCCGCACCTGCTGACTGAATGGCATTCGCTCAATATTGATAAGCGGAATGCGATGAACAAGCGCAAACTCCTGAGCAGGTTTGGTAAAACCGCTCAGTGAAGCAACGGCCACTTGATAGAAATACCTGTCTCTATTAAATACGGCTACACCCTTACGACGGTAATTTTTACGTTTCTCCAGTATTTCTTTGGTAACGATATCAAAGCTATTCACGTCTTCTCGTAGACCTAACGCGCCCCTAATTGTTGATAGGCCAACGGATGCTTTATAGCATTTGCATTCAACTATCAACCGGGATGGAAAGAAAAAGGGAATTTGAAATGGCGGATTAACGAGAACATCCGTATTATGCGGTTGCGCTAGCCCGTGCAACATCAGCCCCGAAGATGACTGATAAATAATCTGTCCATCCGGAATAACAGTTTTAAATCCGCTATTGAGTAATATCTGCTGGATAAACCTCTCAAATACTCGTCCTCTTTGCTGACTATTCAAAGCCATTCTTACTCCACCCCCATCATCTTAAATACCGCATCGCTCGGGTCGGCATAGAAGCTGTTCTTAAATTTTGCTAGAAGCTCAACCGGAAACTTCTAAAATCTCCAAAAACGCCAGCCATTGGTAGGCTGTTTGGTAATTGATTGGGCCGCCGCTGTCATACTGGGATAAACTTTCCCATCACATTTGACAGCTTTCCCACTCGAGGCATTGTCATCTTTAACAATTATGGCCTTGTAACCAGCAACTCCTTTGAACTTACCCTTTAGGACAGTCCCAATAGATGGAAGTTCTCTGTCAATTTTCCTTTTCTCACGCTTTTTTATCATTGCACCCTCCTATTCTACGCCCATCGCCTTAAATACAGCATCGATCGGGTCAGCAAAGAAACTGTTCTGGAACTTCGACAGAAGCTCTCCCGGCACAGTCTGAAAGTCTCCGACGCTACTTGAAGGGATAAGGATCCTCCGCGCGCCAGCGTCAAGAGCCACGCGCATAGCCTCTCCTAGGTTTTCAACTGGAATAATATTCCCGCCTAAACTCATACTGCCTAAAACAACTATTTGCGATTGCACTGGTTTGCGCATCAACGCCGAAGCAAGTGCAATAACTGCCGTTAATGTTAACGCTTCTGCTGGCCCGGAATTATGCAATTCAACGACATGAATATGAAAATCATGATCCCCTGCTTTTGGCGTAACGCTTACCCTCGAACCATTTGCCTTGAAATAATCGAAGGCCACCCGCAAACTTTCTTTAGCCGCAGAATCCGATCCAAGTCCGGAAAAACGAACGGAACCATTTCCCGGACTCATCTGAATTTCAATACGATACAATCCTAAATGTCCGTTACTACCGCGCGCAACGGTATGCACAGTCCCCGGGTTCATCGGCCCATCAGGAATCAATGTTCCGCCCCCTTGCTCTGGCACTGAAATATACTTCTCGTCATTTGTTTCCTTATCCGCATAGCTGAAATGCACGTCAAAAAACTCCATCCCGCCAATTTTCTTGAGCTGTTCCTTAACGCGCCGCCTTGTTTCAAGCGCGTAATCCAAACATTTCGCAACCGCCACTTTATCATATTCGCCATGCGGGTAAAGAAGTTTTAGCAACCCGGATACTGTTTTCCTAACAGCGATCACGTCACGCTGATTTAAATCCCTTCCAAGACGGAAATATTTATCAATCGCGTCAGAGAAATTTCGCTTTCTCATCTCTCTTAGAAATTCGGCTAAATAGTCAACAATAAGACCGTAATTGTTTGTAAAGAATTCCGGCTTCATCTTGGGTATTTCCCATCCTGGGGTATATCCATGGAACCGATCAAAGAACGCAGAGTCAATCATGTTTTCAGGAAAAGGTGAAAGTAAATGACTTGTTTTTACCAATGTATCTACAGACTGGTTGATATTGCCTACGAACACCATTGACGCGTTAGCGTTTATTTGGTCACGACCGCGTGCGAACGAACCAGAAGCCATATAATCCTTCATAATCTGAACGCCATCTTTATCAGCAAACGATATCCCTGCCACTTCGTCAAACGCTACAATGTCCCACAATCCTACAAGCCCAATTTGTCGGCGACTCATATTATAGAAAAGATTGGCCACTGTTGTCTGCCCACCAGAAACCAAAATGCTATTTGGGCTGATTTCTTTATAGATATGGCTTTTCCCGGTGTTTCGCGGACCCAATTCACAAACATTATAATTGTTCTCAACGAACGGTATCATTCTTGCGATAAGATGCAATTTAACGCGCGGCTCAAAAAGAGTAGGCTCTATTCCGGTTGATCGCAACAAGACATCTATCCATTGCTCTTCGGTAAAGGCACGGCGACCCTCAAAAAGTGGCTCCATGTCCATATTTGGCATCTGGATTGGCTTAATATCTTCGAGGATAAACGGCGATGTGCCTTGTCCCTCTTCATAAAAATACTTCAAATTAACGATAGACCAGATACCACCCGCTAAAAGTTTCTGGTATTTCTTAACTGTTTCACTTGGCACAATAACATTTTTTATTCCCAAATTAGAAAAAATTGCCTCATAAACATCTTTTTTCTCATTAAGAGCTACTGTCACCTTATCAATTACCTTAAGCCCACCCTTTTCTCGAACAATAGACTTAATCTTTTCCTTCTCATCCGGCCTAACGTAATTATCAATAAGAATACGTTTAACAGTTAACATGCCGTCAGCGATGATCGCGTCGTCAGTAGATGCGCAGTACTGTCCGAGAAGATACTCAAGAACATATACTGGAACATTAGCGCCTTCTTTAATCTTTTTTGTAAGATCTTTACGAACGACTTTCCCACTAAAATGTTTATTCAGTAAACTATCCACCTCTGTATTCATATTGCTAAACCCTCCTTAAAAATCACTGGTAAATACACGGTCTATGCGCACAGGGATGGACTGCTCCTCAATATCCGTATCCGCATTGCGCAAAATCAACCTGTACGTTTTTCCACCTTCAAAATTTATATTCTTCAGGGTCAACACGACTTCTTTCTTACGATCAGCCATCTCTTGTGATGCGCTTTCAAAAGATACAGTTTGGATATCACTCACTGGTTCATTATCCGCGTAAACGCCAATCTTAAAGGTAGCAGGTCGAACCCTATCAGAAACAGCCTCAATCTGCAATATTTCAAAACGATGTTTGCCAGTTGTAATCCGATAATCCTGCCCTAATACCTGCACCCCGACAAATTTATCCCTCGTTTTCTCTTTTTCTTTTCCTCGAATCTGCTCAACAGTAATAACCGGCACAACAACTTCCTGTAAACTTAGGCCCCCATGAAAATACCGTGAACCACCGGTAAAATAAAATAAGCTCATCCCCTTAGGAACAGCAAACTGCATGTCTTCAGGAGGAGTAACCCCTGCCGTATTGGAAACTGTCCCCTGATGCACATAATCTAAAGCCGGGATATTCTTGCCGAGAGCATACCGTTTCTTAAAGATAATAAAATCACTATCGGATAAGGTTCCTTTATTGCGTTCAGTCTCTCCCGGCCGGGCATCCGTATACACAAACCCGTGATCCGCGGTAATAAACACATACCTCGCGTTAAGGGTGTTGACCAAAAACGACACAATATTGCAAACTTCATCTACAGCATCGCGCACTGCTGTAAATGTTTTATCCTCAGTCTTAGCGTCATCCCCAATCGCGTCTATTGTGTTGTGATAAAGGTAAACGACGTTTTTCCCTCGCACCAGCTCACGCGCATCTTCTCTTGGCATTCGCACAAGATCGTCACCTTTAAGTGCCAATCCCTTCTCCGCTGACAATATCTCGCTTCTCTGCGCGGTGCTTGAACACACCTTATCGTCTACGAGCACATCCGCCTTGGCAGAGTAGGCAATCTTTGAATGTGGCAAGAGTGCCGCCATTCCGAGCGCTGTATATGATGGAACCACGCCAAGCATCGCTTCTTTCTTCGCCGTAAAACGGTATTTCCCATTAAGTATTTCAGAGATCTCCGCTCCAGCTTCATATCGAAGCGCATCGCTGATGATTACAAATACCGCCGCGCTCTTGTCCCCGGCCTTGGCTTCCGGATATTTACCAAAAAAATCGTATTGATTAATAACGCCATCGATGCGCCAGCTATCAGCCTTAAGATTCTTCTCCCAAAGCATCGTAATTGGCTCTAAAAACCAGTTGTTATATAAATCTTCCATCCGGGATTTGATGTCTTTAAGAATATCCCATCCTCTTGCATCAGCCGTACAAACATGCTCGTAGAAAAAACGGTAGTACCGATCGAAAACATATAATTCCGCAGTATACGCTTCGAAAACATCTCTCGCAGTTGCATAAACAAACCCCTGCGGGAACGCAAGCTTCTTTGACATAAACTCCGCCGCCGCAACAAGCGCCTCATACACAGCCCAGAAGCTTTCCCGCGGAATAGTTTCACCACCCAGCCGCTTATTTGACCAATGCAACGCCTGCCGGTGTCTGCAAAACGATATGACAAAATCCTTATCAATAGTTGCCTCATGGCTCAAGATATAGGCTTTGACCGCTCCGGCCGAGATCTTTTCTGTCGCAGAAAACGTCACTGCATCTTTAAACGCATTGATCTCATCCGGCGTATTTAATGTTATTTCCCTTAAATAACGCTCTATGCCCAGAGCATCGGCAACCATTTCTGATAAGCGGTCGTAACTCTCAGTCATCTTTATGCTGTCGCGCCATTCGCTCATACAAACCGCGGCATTACGCGCAAAACCACTAGGCAAAATAAACTGCCGCACATTCTGGCAAAGACGATCTCCAAGCGACAAATAGAGATCACTTATAAAAAGACAGGTTAATAGATGCCTTAAAGAAGGGTTTGTCGACTCATACCCAAAGGCCTCCCGAACAAAAGCCCAGAAAACATCCGCCATGTCCATCTTCTCGATCGCGGCAAATTCTTCCGGCACAGCATCCAATCCCTCGTCAAAAGGGAATGAGTCATAAATAGCATGAATAATATCGAAAAATCGATCATGCTCCGCCTTAACGAGCACAGCCAATAACTTGCGGTCAATCTCCTTTTCCATATCGCTTGATGCAATTATGGATTGAAGCTTTGCAAATCGTTGCTTGCTGGAAAAGAATTTGATCCGTTTGTCGATATGTTCCCGAAGGTGTAGATGCTGAAGCCCAAGCTCCTCAACAATCATAGAAGCGGTATCAGCACGGAATTGATAACCGTAAAGACGAATATCCAGAAGCCAATCATCTTCTGCCCGTGGCTCAGACGATGCTGAATAAAGAAGAAGCTTGCTTTCGGGCTTCTCTATTTCCACGATGACCTTGGCCTTAAACTGGCCGATCACATCTGACCGGATGATTTCAACTCCCTGCGGCAAACATTCTGAGAGTTCATCCTTAAAATCAGCATTCGCATCGTTCCAGAAAACGACACGATGCTTTGCAAATAACTCCGTCAGCTTTTCGTTAATCCTCTTCAGATCCATGCTTCAATCCTTTTATCGGCTCTAAAAGTTCTCCGAATTTCCCATAATTGGCTTTAACACCTTCATCGAGATCGAGTTTTATTTTCATATCCGCATAGTGGCGCAACCTCTCATCAAACTTCGAAAGTTCAGCCTGTTGCTTTTGAAGTGCGACAATTTCTTTCTGTATCTTATTCGCCGTACTTCCGGAGGCGGCGTCTTTGTCTTTCTCAAGATGCTCAATATGCCGCATGATCTTTGTTTGAAGCGGAAGCACATATTCGGTACGCATCCGCGCAAGCGTACCTTCGTTGTAACGATGCAAATATACCAAAGCCTGAAACGCCTTTTCTTTGCCACTGGTAAACAGCCAGTAGATCGGCCTATTCTTATAGGTCTGGCAATGATCTTTATAGAAATCGTTCACGAAGTATCCACGGATCGCATCACGGCTTAGCTCTCCTGATTTTCTACCCATGGCATCGGCGATAAAATCAAGATTTTCATCCAGTCCCTTCTTATCCCACGCGATCTCAATAAATCTAAAGAATCGGCAAACCGCGTCATCATCAAACCATTCCCGATCGGCTATCGGAATAATGCCGTCTTCATCAGCCGGGAACATTTTGTATTTCTTGGAATCAAACCCCTTGTTTTCAGCATGAGCATAGACAATCCCCGGAACATCCAATGAATACCGCCCCATCATACAGCCGATTGCATAGCTTAAAAGCTCTTTCATGGTGTCGGTTTGAAATCTCGCCTCAAGCCTCTCGTCGCTCAGCTCACCTTTGTAGCGATATTTAGGATTGGTAGATAAGGTAATCTCATCAATGGGTACTTCAGGAGTCATCTGGTCTTGCAGGTCGTAGGCTTCAATGAAAATGCGGTTGTTGTTTTCCTCAAGGGATTTCATTTCCGCAGTCATCGTCCGGCATTGATTCCTGTAGCCTTGATATGACTCTCTTATCGCATTTCTTTTGTTCTCTGGTCGCAAAATGGGTAAATCAGCGAAATCCCAAGCAGTATCATAGGAATCCCAATCTTTCTTAGCAATTTCAACTAATTCTTTTGCGACTGCAACTTTTGTTTTCTTCCAACTATTCAGAATTGGCATAACAGCGACATGCCCTGCTTCGAAATTCAATGTAGGAGATAATATCTTAAAAATTGCCTTGGTAACTTTAGTATTCAAAAAACCTATGCAAAAATTAAGAGCTTCTAGATCTTTAAAGAAGATTGAACACCCTGCCACGTCAAATATAAAACCCTTAGGATAAAATCGAACTGCAAAATCTCCACTTGAAATTTTAGACCAGCTTATACATGGCTTGAAATATTCCGATATACTTTTTATTGTTCGAGTTGGACTGCCATATAATTCAGAAGCGTAATCTAATAATTCCTTTCCATCATTTTGCCAATTAACAACATACTCCTGATTCCCATACCATCTCTTATAACTACCGCCTTTATTGTATGGAAACCATTTCTTTTTTGACTTTAAAGCATCCTCATGATTTTCAATGGAAAATCCAATAGATCCACTATTAACTTCATGCCATAAGCGCAAAAACCTATCGTTATCGCTTGTCGCGCATCCCTGCCTAGTGTCGCCAATAACTTTTAAATTAAAAGATTCTTTAAAAATATCTCGAACCGCCTCGCTTGCCCAATATGCAATCGGCGACCCGGGAATCTTTTTAAAATCATCCATAACGGCCTGATTAAATAAATTTTTCTTATCAACAATGCCTTGCCGCTTCCCTTCTTCATCTTCGTCTATGAGCCGTAAAAAAGACGGCTTGTATTTACCCAAACTAACATTGAGAAAACTAAATGAGGTTACAGTAACTACTTCTCCTGAAATGGTACTGAAAGCCCGCGCACCAAGATGTGCCATGCTTTGAAATATCTTTGTTCCTATCCATAACTCCCGGCATTTTTCATAAGAAGATAAAAACATCCAACTCTGCATGGTGACCATTGAATTATACCCGATTCTATCCTTGGCCATCTCGAAACCACGCTCAATAAACATTGTACATAAATCATATTTAGTTTCAGAGTATCGAATTTTGGCAAACTCTTTAAGTTCAGCACTCATCCATTTTCCACCTAGATACGGTGGATTGGCGATCACGCAATCGTAACGTTTAGATAAAATCTCTGCCTGCCTTAATAAAACTTCGACATTTTCCGCATCCTTTTGCTCGAATATGTCACCAGCTTTTTTCTTCTCAAGCACCTTCTCTATATCTGTCAGTTTTTTCTGTAATTCCTCCGGAATTCTGATCAAAGAACCAAACGTCTTTGCGTTCTCAAAAAGCTCTATCAATTCCTTTGCCTCTTTAAAATGCGCTCCCGCACCATCGCCGCTTTTAAGGCAAATGATATTCGACTTGATGCCTTTCTTGAATATCTCACGATCATCCGCATATGCTTTCATGAGAAGCGCAAAACCCGCGAGCTGAGCCGCGCGAACATCAATTTCCAAACCAAAGAGATTTTTGATCAAAATAAGCCCGGCAATATCGCGGGCACGGTAACCACGCTCCAAATAAATTTCCTTTAGAAGGTCATATGCCTCAACAAGGATGTGGCCTGAACCACAAGCCGGATCCATTACGGTCAATTCTTCCGGATTAAGCGACTCCGGGGTTATTTCTTTAAGTTTAGCTTTCACCTCTTCGGACTGCTCGACCGGAGGAATGTAATACTCCATCTTCTCTTTAAGCCCTGATTTCGGATAAGTGGCAAGCCACTTAGCGCCAAGAGAATTCTGCACCAGATATTTAACGATCCAGTTCGGCGTAAAGAGCTGGGTGACCGCGGGAATTTCTTCGGTCTTATAAGCCTTTTTGGCTTTCATAAGCTCGTCTTTTTTCTCCGCAATATAGAATTGGTACAGCCAGCCAACGATCTCAACCTCTTTCCAGTCTTCCTCTGGAATGCTACTCACCATTTTTCGAACAACGGAATCGGTATTTAAAAGATTGTCGGGAAGCAATAATTCTGTGGGGTCATCTACGCGCTCAAAAAGAAACGGCATGGCGGCGCTTAGATCATTACACTGGGCGATAATAAGCCTGCGATAGAGTTCGCTTTCTTTGCCTGCGGCAGTCTTAAGCTTAATGATCTCATCTTTCTCAAGACCGTCTAATTTTGCAATAAACTGCGCCTTCTCAAGGATCTCCGGCTCGTTATTCCCTGCAGGATGACTCAGTACGCGATATCCGTGCGATAAGCATCCATTTACCTCCATAAAACGTATCGCCATAAACCGGTTAAACCATGTGTAGGCAATCTCCTCCATGGTTTGATTAAATCCCGCCTTCTCAACGCGCTTAATGAGATCGTTTCGTTTTTTATCAATATCTTTTGGGAAAGCCTTACCGGATATAAACGCGAAGTCGCCTTTTATCTCACACGGGAAGACCTTTTTTTCGGTTATTCCGTAAAAAGCGGCGCGTTCGGTAACGACTTTAATAAATTCCCTACGCGCGTCGGGAGCATAGGATTTTAATATATTTTTATGTATCATTTGTCCTTTACTCAATCCTTACCCGCTTACCGTCTTTGATCACTTTTTTAAGTTCATCACGTAAAACGTCAGCATAATCGTCAACGTCTTTTTCCGTCTCAAGATATGGTTTGCGAGATAACCCTTTAACCGATATCGTTTTTATTTCCTTGGGAGCCTCTTTGCCGGATGAGACAGTCTTAGTCAAACGGTTCATTTCCCGCTCAAAAACCTCTTTTGCTTCATCCTGAAAACGCCTGACATTGGCAATGCTCGGCTCATGTTTAATGCGCTCTGTTAGTGAGTTAAATATACTTTTACTCTTTGCGATCTCGTCTTTTGAGACACCACGGCCAGCGGCGTCTTTTTCCAGATCACCAGCCAAATCATTTATCCGTTTTTCAACTTCAGCGCGCGCCTCTTTAAGAAGCCCATCGTTTATAGTCTCAACCGAGCGAATCAAAGCGCCAGCCTCTTTAATAATGCCGTACGGAGCCGGTGCGGTTCTGATCTCACGCATGCGGTATATCGCCTGCCGCGCGGCATCATTCTTCTCAAGGTCAAACCGGTTTATCTCGAAACGGTCAAGTGCAGAGCATAATTCATCCCATTGCACCCGCTGTTTTGTATAGAAGGCTTCTATGTCGGAGAAATCTTGCGCTGAACGCAAAAGCACGTCTCGATTTTCTATAAAGCGGTTTATAAATTCGAAGCTTTCACCAGCATTTAACACTATCGCGGCCAATCTTAAAGCTTCTTGAATTTCAGTAAGCCCCGGATATTTGCCTGTCTCGGCGAGGGCCCGGCATTCGTTGACCAACCTTTGCCAATCGTTGAATTTGTTTCTTAAAAAATCGTAGAGCGGCAATTCTTTATCCGGCCCCATTTCGCCGAACATTGCCTGACCAAGCTTGCGCGCCTCTTCAATGCGTCCAGAGTCAACCAGCTTGCGCTGTCTTACGGTTATCTTCTTCCAATTGCTCGTGCGCTGGACAACCTCATTAACGCGCCTCTTCTCTAATGCCGCTCCGCTGAATTCAAACTGTATTTCTCCTAGGCACAATACCTTAGTAATAATAAGCACGGTTTCCCATTCATTCCATCCGTATGGTCGCACCCCAAAACGATCTATAATCTCGCCCAAAACGATCTGCCTGCTTTGCATAGCGCACAAACCGATGTATTCTCTGACTTCTTTTACCGCGCGCGGATTATTATCCGGAACATTCATATCAAAAATTCTTTGTGCCGTATCGTCATGTCGAAGCACTGACTGGATCTCGGTTTGAGGATTCGCGCAAGGATGATCAATATATCCCATCTTGGAGAATGTATTATCAACGAGATAGTCGAGAGCGTGGGATCGCACAGTTAATGCATCTTGTGATCCATCATTCCAAATCTGGCCGTTGATATATATTTCTGCCTGCGCCAGAAGGCTTTTAGCTATTTCTATCAAACGCGCCTTTCGCTGACGGTTGTCCGACTTCCTGTCATCTAAAATACGCCTGACTTCCGGGTTGCCATCATTCTTGCGGGATATATATTTTTCGGTCTTCAAATAAGCGCGGATTTCTTTACTTAAATCGTCGCTCTCCGGGAGTCTTATCAGCACACAACCATTATCGTTTGTGCTCTCGCCAATACAACGGTGCTGTCCAAACATGGCGTATTCATCGTAAAAAGACGAAATCACTGAAATAACAAGCCCTTTATCAACGCGGCCGCCATGAGGATTCATGTCGAGAATACGTGTGAGGTCAAAATCTTTTCCTGTCTTGGCATACCGGTGTTTGCGATCATCCCGATAAATATCCTCAAAAATAATCTTGCTCAACTCCCGGCTTTCATCGCCAAATCCCAACTCTACGGTTTTGATCTCGCGGCTGATATCCTGTTCTTCATTTGTAAGAAAATAGAAGTTTTCACCGCTTCGCGCGATAAGCGTTTCTTTCTCAAGCCTTCCCAATGACAGCTCAATCTCTTTACGAAGCGCAAGGCGATCGGCATCAATAGAGTCGATACACAACGTGACGAGATTGTCGACATTGCCTTTCACCTCGTCAATATAGCGGATCATAAAAAGCGCCTGTAGAATGAATATATCAAAATTATGAAGCGAAGGATTTCTTCCTGCCTGATCAATAGTGCGTTTTACCGAAGTATCAAGGAAACTCTCAATCGACGGATAAAACCAATATATTGGAATAAGAACTCCTGTATCCTTCTCAGCTGCCTTCTGGGCCGCAAATTGAAACGCGTCAAGCATAGAGCGTTCCCCGCGCGAAAGATGAAGCCCAGTAGCGCCTGCCCGGCGTATGGTTTCAAATACCTTTTGAAGTAATTTAAATTGGTACGGAATGAAAGGATACGTCGCCACAAAGTCATCAACATCTTTAAAAGATGATAACGTCATGCCGGTATCCGCCGAGAAAGTAAGTTGATTTTTTAAAATATCCGCGCAAGGCGTATAAAGCTTTTTTAACTTATCAACACAGTCCTGCTTCTTCTCAAGAAGTCGGCGCTGGATAACCTCATCTGTGTTGGCGCTCGATAAAGACAATCGAGTCTTAAATCGACCGGTGATCTTAGAAAAATCATTTCTGCGCGTATTGCTCAAAGAACCAACAACCGTGTCTATGTCCTCTTGCGAAGTTACGATGACCCATGCCCGACCGTTACAAACTGTCCCAAGATTCTCAACAATTGTCTGCAAATTAAGCATCAAGTGGCCGTCTTGCCCAATAAACTGCCCGATCTCATCAACAAAGAAGAATAACCGATGAGCGGAGCCTTTTTTATTAAGATACTCCTTAACCCATTTAGCGAAATTCTCAACAGTTAAAGAAAAATCCGTTTCCGCATGATCAATCCATCTATGACAAGCTGTTTCGCTTTGCCCTAATGTCTTTGCAATGGCCTTCACGATCTCATCCTGATTAAACTGCCAGTCGACTCTGCGCTCTTTCCACTCTTCCCCTGTTAATTCCTTATAATTTTTCTCAAACCCTGAAAGTGAACCATTATTATCAAGATAACGCTCCATATGCGCGATGTGCGGATGGTCTGGGCAATACCCTTGAAGTTCGTTAAGAACTTTAAGGAACACGGCCAATATGGCATCTCTGCCCCGCGATTGATCTGCTCTGCTATCGATATTGAAAAGGATAGCGTCCGCATTTTTTCCTGTAACACGTTTAACCGTACCCAATAGCATGGCATCCTGAATCTTTTTCTCAAAAAACTGCACCGCGTTTTTGGTAACTCCATCTTTTTCAACCGACGTGTTTGCAAATAGATAATAAAGTGCCTTTATAAAATGCGATTTACCTGAACCAAAAAAACCGGATACCCAGACGCCAATTTTCCCAGACGCATCTGAGTGCTTGGGATTATCAACCGTATCTGCATAAATAGAGAAGAACTTATCAAGATGACCGCTCAACTCTTGCGTTACTACAAATTCATCCAGCTCCTGCCAAACAGACGATGAGTCTTGTTGATCAGCTTTAATGACTCCATTGATAGCCCGAAAAATATCTTTTGTGAAAAGGTCTTTGATCTTCATTTTTATCTCCATTTAATGTTACGGCACCAGCCTGAATGCCCGGTAATAATTATTCGTTTCCAGCCTATCAAATAACTTAAACGATTGACCGCTATAAGCACCGGGATAAAATAATACGACTGATGCATTCCCTGTAACGCTCTGTAAATTATTCAAAAGAGAATGAGCGCGCACCCAGGGCCATATCGTCCCAACCCCGCTTATAAAGATAATGTCATAATCCGCAAGGTGTTTTTTTTCATCAAGCAACTTTATGAAGCGATCCGGTTTGACGGATGCCGATAATGCGTCCCATAACGCCTTTGATCCCTTTTCTGCTTCCAATAAGAAAGCTTTATCCAAATTCCCGCGCTCACGAAGATGTTCAACCATTAAATCAAATAATTTAATGTGCAAAATCTTGATGTGGGCCTGCTGTTGCGCAAGACGCTCGATGATGAAGGAAATATGCTCTCGGATTCTAAGCTCTTCTTCCGGCGGATAATCAAATACATAAAAAGGAATCTCATTACCAAGACCCTTTTTATGCAAAAATCCCTCTTCTGTAATCCTTGGTAAAATTGCGTTTAATCGATCCATAAGATTCATTTGCCCACCTGTATACATTTCAAAACATATTCTTCGTTGTTTTTCTTCAAGCACTCTATCACTTCCGGCACGATCTCGATTTTCTTCAAATGCCAATCATGCGCGCTTTTCAAATAACCCACTTCCACTAAAATCTTATGAATAACGCTACGCATCTTCTTGGCTGTCGAAGGCGGGAAATCCTCCATAAGAGGATCCCTTTGTTTGCACGAAAGAACAAACTCATCCCATAAAGCCGGTGTCAACTTATCTTCCAGTCTTCTGAATTGCTCACGAACGACAAGATCAAGATAATCTCCTAATATTCGGCAATGTTTAATCGCCGCAGCAAAGATAGCCTGCGTCGAGAGACTGGCATCCCCATCCCTAACCATCTGCCATAACTCAGGCTTCATAAGTTCTAAGCGCGAGCGGATATGAGAAGCTACGCGTTTCGATGATAATACGCTAAGTTTCTGCAGAATGTTTTTTTGCTCAATCGCATCTTTCCATTCTTGAGGCGAAACATTACGCAACATAAGATCTGCGATCTTTCTGCTCTCCGGCACCAATAGCGCCCCAGCTGTTATATTAGCTTTATAAACTTCTTCCATATATCAGATTATTACTTCTCCCTAAGAAACGTCTGCCCGCTTTATTATTCTCGATTTATTGTTCGCTCATCGCTTTTAGTCCATCTGTTAATTTCGTCTTTACGAAATCTCCACTGTCCACCGGCCTTAAAAGATGGGATCTTTCCTTCTCTGGCAAGACGTCGGACTGTGAATGTATGCAGTTTAAGATATTTTGCTAACTCTTCTACTGTAAAGGTTTCCATCGCTCCCTCTCATATAGCAAAATGTAGTAAATTGTAGCTAATTATACAACTTTCGACCCCTTTTAGCAATCAAAACTATCTGCCCCCCTCGCCTTGACTTGTGCCAGTTAGTATGGCCTATATGACATGAGGCTAGAGAGGCTGCATATTCGAGAGAAAGGGGGTGCGCTCCATGACAACATATATAGGAGTCTACGTCGGGAACATCCTTTTGGAGCGAGATTTAAAGTATCGGGAATGGCTAAGAAAAGGACGGCCTGTATCGTTCGTAGTACATACAGGGTCTAGCCAAAAGACCATGGGGAGGCTTTGTAAAATATGAATGACAACATTCTTGCGGAAATACTGGCTTTAAAAGATTTGTCGGTCTTGGAGCTTCAAACGAAGTATTCGGAGCTCTTTGACGCCAAAAAGGCTACATCTAACAATAAGACATATCTTTGGCAGAGGATCGCTTATCGAATACAGGAGATCGAATACGGCTGTCTTCCTGCGGAGGCGCTGAATAAGCTCAAAGCGTTAACTCAGGAATACGATCCCATCAATAATCAGGCGCTTCGGTCATACACCGTGGAAAGGCACCATGCTTCGCGCGACAGGCGCCTTCCTATACCGGGTACCGTCATTAATAAGAAGTACAAAGGAACAGAAATCAGAGTCAAAGCGCTCGAACACGGCTTTGAATATAACGACAAGGTCTATAAGACGCTCTCCGCGGTAGCAAAGGCGATAACGGGAGCGCATTGGAACGGATTTTCCTTTTTTAATCTGTAGGTGAATTATGGCTGAAAAGACTGTCACAAAACGATTATACTGCGCGATCTACACTCGTAAATCAACCAGCGAGGGTTTAGACCGGGACTTCACATCTTTGGATAATCAACGTGAGTCCGCTGAGAGCTATATCAACAGCCAAAAGAGTGAAGGATGGATACTCTTGCCAGATCGATATGATGACGGCGGTTATACGGGTGCCAACACCGAAAGGCCCGCCTTGCAAAAGCTAATCGCCGACATAAAAGAAGGCAAGATTAACTGTGTTGTAGTGTATAAAGTCGATAGATTATCGAGGTCATTACTCGACTTCGTCCAGCTACTTGAATTATTCGAGAAGAGCGGCGTCGTCTTCGTGTCAGTAACTCAATCCTTTAACACCAATAATTCCATGGGCCGTCTTACGCTCAATATCCTCCTCTCCTTCGCCCAATTCGAGCGTGAGATCATAAGTGAGCGCGTCAAAGATAAGATGGGTGCTGCTCGCAAGAAAGGTAAATGGTGTGGCGGAAGGCCGATATTAGGTTACGATCTCGATAAAGTAAACCATAAGATTGTAATCAATGAGAAGGACGCGAAATTAGTTCGCGAGATATTCGATCTGTACCTTAAAGAAAGGTCATTTTTGTCTGTAGCGAAGATCCTGAATGAAAAGGGCTATCTTACCAAGCGCCATCCGACTAAATCCGGTGACCATGGAGGCATACGATTCAAGAATACCAACGTCCATCATATAGTGAAGAACGTCTTATATACCGGCAAGGTCAAATATAATGGCGAAATCTACAAGGGCATGCATGAGGCCATAATTTCCGAGGAGATCTTTAACAAGGTGCAGGAAATTAGCGCCAATAATCGCGTAAGGCGCGACTATTCCAAGACTACGCGCAATACGGGCATCTTAAGCCGAATCTTGCGCTGTAAGGCCTGCAATGGCATTATGTTCCACACATATACCAGCAAGAAAAAAGACCGCAAATATCGCTATTATGTCTGCTTAAACGCCCATAAACGAGGCTACGACAACTGCCCCACAAAGTCAGTGAACGCTCACCACATTGAAACCGCCATAATCGATTCTTTAAGGAAAATAGCGGCGGATTCTGAGCTGCGCAAAGGCGCGCTCGAGGATGTAAATAAGCATATCCGCCAAGAGATCGAAGCTCATAACAAGGAAACGAAGGTTCTAATTGAAAAAGCACGTAGTCTGCATAACAAGATCGATAACCTCAAAGAAACTCTGAAGGCTCCGGCTGAAAACAAGCGCGAGATGGAGCAGGAATTAAAGCATCTGACCGCCAAATACGGCGAATACGACTGTCTATTGACCGCGGCGCGCCTGAAAGAGATGTCTCTGGGCCAAAAAATCCTTACAGATCGTGAGCTTGAGGAGGCATTGATCGTAAAGGCGCCTATCTGGAATACGTTCTTTCCTCAGGAACAGCATAAAGCCTTAAGACTTATGCTTAAAGAGGTTGAATATAATGGCTCGGACGGCAAAATCGCGCTCACGTTAAACCACGGCGGGCTTAAATTGCTGTACCTGTTATTACATCCGAACCTTCAAAAGGATCTAAAATAGATGGAGTTCTTATGGGAACGGACTTAAAGTTTGAATTCAACGTGGATTTGCCATCAGTGCGGGCTGAATCTTACAGATGCCGTATGGCTAAAATCTCAAACGAGCCTAAGTTACGACAATATCTGGCACTGGCTTATCAAATACAGAATAGACTGGATGCCGATCCTGCTGTCACTTCGAAGCAAATAGCCGGATGGCTGGGCCTGACACCGCCTAGAATATGCCAGATTATGGATATGCTTTTACTGTGCCCTAAAATCCAACAAGACATTCTGCTATCGAAACGCAAAGCGTTGTACGAGCTTGGCGAATACAATGTCCGCAAGATCGTCACAGAACCTCTCTGGGAAAAGCAGATCGAGCTATGGGACGCCCTCCTGAAGTCTAGTTAATCGATTAATCACAGTCATGTGTTTTTTTAAACCTCGCGAATATCTGGCCAGTGATCGATTAACTAACAGAGTATTAACTAAGAGATAGTGAGAGGCAAAAAGTGTGCAATCTGGCTGAATTCTGGCTGGTTTCACATAAAGCGATCACCACGGCCAAGAGTGGTAAAATCGTTTAAACTGGCGAGATATTTCTGAATTCCTCGACGACAAATCATGACAGAATAGCCGACATTAAAATGTCGGCTACAGTGCTTTATTCTCTGCCTCTCTGATTACAGGCAGTGTTAGTGGTAGCCCCATGGGGATTTGAACCCCAGTCTTTAGGCTGAGAACCTAACGTCCTAGGCCAGGCTAGACGATGGGGCCTTACTTCGCAATCTACACTTAAATTACTTAATGCTTCGTAAGGCAAGCCTGCTTATTACTATCCATTAAACGCTTCTTTAAAAATGCTCTTCCTGAACCAGTTTTAAGATACCTCTCAAAATTATACGCCTTTTCCTTACTGGAAAAAGCAATGTATGTTTCTATTGACCATGGCGAATATCTGCTTGTGTATAATTGAGTATTCGCATTATGCTCCACTAAGCGTTTCTGTAAATTATTTATTATCCCAATATATGTTTTTGAAGGAATTGTCTCGCTCCTCAATATATAAACATACATTATCACCTGGTTTACCATACGAAGCCTTGTCTCGCCTTCCGTAGAAGGCGTAGTATGGTGCGGAGAGGGGGATTTGAACCCCCAAGCCTTGCGGCACATGCCCCTCAAACATGCGTGTCTGCCAGTTCCACCATCTCCGCTTAAAAGTTTATCCGATTATCGCCCTTGTCTCAACTGTCTTCTGACGATTTTCTGGCGCAAAGTCAGCACTCTATCGCCCAATTCGTTCATTAAGCGAAAAGCTTCCATTTTTTTTCCCACGGATATTTTAGCGCCACGAAGTATCTTAGCCTTTTCCGATTCCCAGCCAAACATTATTTTCTTCTCATCAAAATTTTCAGAGCTTTGACATCGAGCAGATCAATATCACGGCCTGCTTCTATCTTCATCTTAATTAATTTCTTCGGTGAAATAACCGAAAGCTTCAACGATCCAACATTTATATTCATCACGTCTTTACTAGCCTCGTCATAATCAACAGATGAGCCTATTATTAAGTCAACCTCTTCGTAGGTTTCATCGCCCTTATAAAAATTTAGGGCTTTCATATTTTTATTCTTTATCCAATCTTTTCGGATTTTAGCGTCCGCCACGTCGATCGGATTCACCGGTTGCTTCACATGATAACCGGCTTTTTTAAGAATATTCACTATTTTACGAAGATTGGAATCCGTCATTTCAGCAAGAATATCCATGTCAAGGGTATTCCTATTGCCACCCAGAAGATTAAAAGCTATGCCTCCCACAAGCGCATACCGCACCTTATGTTTCTGAAATTCCCTGAATATATCTTCGTATATTATCATACTGGGGTACTTATTATATCCAATATATCGATAAAAGCAAGCTTCTCCTAATATTCAGATACCTTGCGAATGGTACGGTGGCTGACGGGCTAGGATTTGAACCTAGACAAGCAGATCCAGAGTCTGCTGTGCTACCGTTACACAACCCGTCAACGTGCTAAATATTATACTATAACTATCAGCTTTTCAATGCTTTTTTAAGCGGGTCTTTTTTCTACCTTCGCCCAGGTGTCTTTCAGCGAAACCGTCCTATTGAACACTATTTTGCCGTCTTTCGCATCCACAGGATCGAGATAAAAATACCCAAGCCTCTCAAATTGATACCTGCTTCCCGGCTCACTTCGGTCAAGCGATGGCTCTAATTTGCATCCCTTCAAAATTTCAAGTGATCCCGGGTTAAGATTTGTCCTGTAATCGGTTCCCTCGGGCATTCCGGAGGGGATATGATCCGGATCTCTCTCTGTAAATAAAGGGCCATATAGCCTGACCTCTGCGTCTATGGCCTTCTCTCGACTCACCCAGTGCATCGTGGCTTTGACTTTTCGTCCATCCGGTGAATCACCTCCACGCGTCGCAGGATCATAGATACAGCGCACCTCCACGATTTCGCCGGTCTTCGGATCCTTAATCACTTCCGTGCAAGTTATGAAGTATGCATATCTTAGCCGCACCTCTTTACCCGGTGACAACCTGTGGAATTTAGGAGGTGGGACCTCGCGGAAATCCTCCTGCTCAATATATATCTCCCGGCCGAACGGCACCTTCCTCGTCCCGGCAGAAAGATCTTCCGGATTATTAATTGCGTCCAGCTCCTCGGTATTTCCTTCGGGGTAGTTCGTTATCACGACCCTCAGAGGACGCAGTACGGCCATTCTGCGAGGTACGGTCTTATTAAGTTCCTCCCGTATCGAGTTTTCCAATACCGTGATATCTACTATCGAATCCATCTTCGCTACACCTATCGAATTACAGAAATTCCGTATCGAAAGCGGCGTATAGCCGCGACGGCGCAAGCCCGATAAGGTCGGCATACGCGGATCATCCCACCCTATGACATAATTCTCTTTAACAAGCTGTAATAATTTCCTCTTGCTGAGAACGGTATTGCTCAGATTAAGCCGGGCAAATTCTATCTGCTGAGGATGATATGTTTTAAGCGCATCCAGTATCCAGTCGTATAACGGCCTGTTATTTTCGAACTCGAGAGTACAGATCGAATGCGTTATGCCTTCTATCGAATCGCTGATGCAGTGCGCAAAATCGTACATCGGATAGATGCACCACTTATCTAAAGTGCGATGATGGCGCTCGCGCTTAATCCTATATAAGACGGGATCGCGCATAACGATGTGCGGACTGGCCATGTCGATCTTAGCGCGCAAGACTCGCGAGCCGTCGGCGTACTCGCCATTTCTCATCCGGGCAAATAGATCGAGGTTCTCTTCGACAGATCTGCCTCTATGCGGCGACTCTTTCCCGGGCTCCGTCAATGTGCCACGATATTTACGTATGGTATCGGCATCGAGATCATCCACATAAGCCGATCCGAATTTGATAAGCTGTACGGCATAATCATAGATCTGTTCGAAGTAATCTGAGGCGTAGAACAGCCTGTCCTGCCAGTCAAACCCTATCCACTTAACATCCTCGATGATAGCATTCACGTATTCGGACTCTTCCTTCTCGGGGTTCGTGTCATCCATACGCAGGTTACAGAGGCCGCTATAGTCACGCGCTATGCCGAAGTTAAGGACTATCGATTTGGCGTGCCCTATATGCAGATAACCGTTAGGCTCCGGAGGGAAACGTGTGTGGACTTTTGTGCCAAACCTGCCGAGACGCAAATGCTCGTCTATTATATCTCTTATAAAATTATTCGGGGTGGGCTTCTCCATGTAACTTTTAAGACCCTGCCCGACGCATGCGTTCTATGACTTTGGGCTTACCCAATATCTCCATCATCTCAAATAGCCCGGCACCCGTCGTCTTACCGCTTATCGCGACGCGGGTCGGATGAATGATCTGCCCTGCCTTCAGGCCTTTATCTTCCGCCATAGTCCGGCATGCCTCCTCGAGCTTAGCATGGGAAAAGTCGTCCATATGCTCCAGTAGTCCGGCAAAATGATTCAGGATGCTCTTATTTTCAGCGCTCTTCAGGTGTTTCTCTACGCCTTTTTCATCGATAGAATACACGTCGCCAAAGAAGTGATCTGTGGCCGTAATAAATTCCGCTAATGTCTTTATCCTTATCTTATATAGGTCTATCAACCGTATAAGCACTTCATCCGATGCTAAATTTGTATTTCCGGAATCCGCCATAATCTTCTTCACCATAGGCAATAGATCCTTCCCGCTCTTCCTGGCCAGATATTCACCGTTAATCCATCTCAATTTCTGCAGATCAAATTTTGCCTGAACCCCGGTCATATTCTTTATATCAAATATCTTTACCGCCTCATCTAATGTTATAATCTCCCGATCACCGCCCGGCGACCAGCCTAAGAGCAGTAAATAATTAACGAGCGCCTCGGGCAAATAACCTTCTGCCTTATATTCCTCCACCGATACGCCCCCATGCCTCTTAGATAACTTCGCGCCATCGGCACCCATTATTAACGGCATATGTCCAAACTTGGGAACTGGAAGCCCCAGGGCTTCGTAAAACAAGATCTGCTTCGGTGTATTAGATAAGTGGTCATCTCCTCTTATGATATGCGTTATGCCGAGATGCGCATCATCCACCACACAACAAAAGTTATATGCAGGTGAGCCATCCGATTTTATCATTACCTGGTCTTTGATGTCGTTGGTATTGAAACTCACCTTTCCGTGAATCATGTCGTCGATCTCGATCGTCCTGCCTTCGGGCATTTTAAATATATAGGCATCCCCTTCTCGATACGCCTTACCAGACTTTACTAATGATTCGGCGGAGGAGCGATATACATCGAAACGCTTTGACTGGCGTAGCGGCGGCTCGTCCCAGTTAATACCGAGCCACTTCAGATCGGTGACTATCTCTTCAAGAAATCTCTCTTCCGACCTGGCAATATCGGTATCCTCTATGCGCAGTAAGAATTTGCCTCCGGATGACCTGGCGTAAACCCAATTAAAAAGCGCCGTCCTGGCGCTTCCTATATGCAGATAGCCCGTCGGGCTGGGAGCAAATCGAACTCTGGCCATTTAAATCCTATACCCTTTTTCGAGCGCGCTCTTATTCAGGAGGAATAGTTCGTCCTTGCCCTTCAGGATCTCTTTTAATGCGGCTATGACATTACGCAGAGTGATCATCTTAGAACGCTTAACGAAGGCTCCGGCGGCGACCATATTGGCACACTTAGTGTTGCCGAGCTTCGAGGCAAGAATCGTCATAGGTATGTTCAATACCTTCACATCTCTTCTCTTACAACCCTCATCTATCATGGACTTATTTAAAATCAATACTCCGCCTTCTTTAAGCTTGCCTTCATATTTCAGCAGTGACGGCTTGTTCATCACGATCAATATGTTGGGGCTATCCACTACGGGACTGGCTATCTCTTCTTTGGATATCTTCACCATGGAATAAGCTGTCCCTCCCCTGACTTCGGCTCCGTAGGAAGGCATCCACGTCACATGCTTCTTTGCTAAAAGGGCAGCTTCAGCGAACAGCTTTCCCATGAACATGATCCCCTGTCCGCCAAAACCGGCGCAAAGAATCTCTTCAATATTACTGCTCGTTTTCTTGGTCCGCACTTATTCAAACCTCATATTAATTTCGATAACAGCTAACAACTTTTGATAACCCCGAGTGGATAAAAAATAGCGACGTCATTCTTAATCCTGTCGGAAGCCTGTATGGGCGTCATTCCCCAGTATGTTGGGCACATAGACAGGACTTCCACTATTGAAAATCCTTTGCCGTCTATCTGCATTTTGAATGCTTTCGAAATCGCGCGTTTTGCCCGTAAAACCTCATGCGATGAATTTACCGCCACCCTCTCCACATACTTAACTCCCGGCAAAACAGCGAGCATTTCGAGTATCTTTAAAGGGTACCCGTCTCTACGAAGACTGCGCCCCTCCATCGTAGTAGATGTCTTTTGTCCGGCAAGCGTTGTCGGCGCCATCTGTCCGCCCGTCATGCCATAGACACCGTTGTTAACAAATATAACGGTAATATTTTCGCCTCTATTGGCGGCATGTATTATCTCGGCTGTGCCGATTGCTGCGAGGTCTCCGTCACCCTGATAAGTAAATACTATATTATTAGGTCGCACCCTCTTAATGCCGGTGGCCACAGCGGGCGTCCGCCCGTGCGCAGCCTCTGTAACATCAAAATTCCAGTACTCGTACGCTATTACAGCACAGCCGACCGGCGCGACGGCAATAACCCGGTCCCGTATCCCGTACTCATCTATCGCTTCGCAAATAAGCCTGTGAATTATCCCATGGCCACAGCCCGCACAGTAGTGGTGCTCTACGGCTCTTAAGCTTTTTACGCTCGCTTCGGCATTTTTCAAAGCAGTATCTTTTTTCTGGATCATCACACGCCGGCGCCTCCCAGGGATTCGATATGTTTCAGTATCTCGCCTTCGCCGGGCACCCCTCCGCCCATCCTACCGTAAAAATCCACCTCCACTTTACCGTTAACCGCGAGCCTCACATCTTCCACCATTTGCCCTGCGCTCATCTCAACGACGAGGAACTTCTTAGCTCTGGCACAAGCTTCTTGAATAACTTTATCAGGGAACGGCCAGAGAGTTATAGGCCGGATCAGACCGACTTTAAGCCCCTTGGCGCGAGCCAAGGTCATAGCGGCCTTTGCTATCCTGGCCACAGAGCCATAGGCGACAATTATTATATCGGCATCTTTTGTGTTAAAACTCTGGCTGTAAACTTCAACCTCTTTAATAATTTTGAATTTTTCCTGTAAATGTTTATTGTGCTCCTCGAGGGCGCCGTCTGCCAGCAATAATGACTTAATAACGCGCGGCTCTCTGCCCTTACATCCCGTAAGCGCCCAAGGTTTATCATAATGCTTGGGCTCTATTTCCGAAGGAATGGTCAATGGCTCCATCATCTGGCCGAGAAGCCCATCTCCAAGTATAAGGACAGGCATTCTATATTTATCGGCAAGATCGAAGGCGGTTATGGTTAGATCCAACATATCCTGTACCGATGCGGGCGCCAGCACTATTAATTTGTAGTCTCCGTGGCCTCCGCCTTTCACAGATTGAAAATAATCACCCTGAGAGGGAGCTATATTGCCCAACCCGGGACCGCCTCTCTGCATATTTACTATCACACAGGGTAATTCGCAGGCGGAAAGATATGAAATGCCCTCCTGCTTCAAGCTTATGCCGGGGCTCGACGAAGATGTCATGACCCGCACGCCGGCGGCGCTTGCGCCAAATACCATATTTATTGCCGAGGTCTCACTCTCGGACTGAATAAAGACGCCGAGCGTCTCATTCATGCGCTTTGACATATAGCTCGTGAGCTCATTCTGCGGAGTTATCGGATAGCCGGCGTAGAACTTACATCCGGCTAACACCGCGCCTTCGCCGCAGGCCTCATTACCGCACATCAACACTCTATTTTTACTCATATATCTCTATAGACCTCTATCGCACCATCCGGACAGATAACAGCGCACATGGCGCATCCCGTGCACTTACCTTCGGAGAAACAGGCCGATTTAATACCCTTAATATTAAGTTCCTTCTCGATCTTAATCAGGTTATTTGGACAGTTCACCACACAGAGGTAACAGCCCTTACATTTATTCTTATTTATCTTTATCTTCGCCATAAAATTATTCCGTAATATGGTAATGGCTACCCAGCCACCCACTCTCCCTCACCATGTAATTTTTCAGCTTTTCGGCACTTTAATAGCAAAAATTACATCATCTCTCTTATAATTACATCGCAAATAGCCTGGGGTGTCAAGTTATACTTTGAAAATAGCTCTTCTCTCCTGCCGTGTTCTATGAATTTATTCGGCAAGCCAAAACGCTTAATCTTAATACTGCCTATATGAGCTCGCTCGATGAATTCCAGGATTGTCGAGCCAAATCCGCCATCCAGCACGCCATCCTCTATGGTTATAAACCTCTTTATTCTGCCAAAAATCTCTACTAATAGCGTCTCATCCAGAGGTTTTATGAAACGTGCGTTCACGACCGTGGCGTTTACTCTTTTTTTAGCCAGGAGATCTGCCAATCCAAGCGCTGTTTCGGCCATAGCACCGATTGAAATTATCGCAATATCCGCGCCATCTCTTAAAACTTCGGCCTTACCCAACTCTATCGGAAGGCTCGGCGCCATGCTTAACGAACTGCCACCTTTCGGATAGCGAACAGCGCAAGGTGAATTTAAAGATACAGCGAACTCGAGCATCGCCTTTAGTTCTAAAGGAGTAGCCGGCGCCATGAATGTAAGATTCGGAATATGCCTTAAATATGCTATATCAAATGAGCCATGATGTGTCGGCCCATCCTCCCCCACTAGCCCGGCCCTATCCAGGCATAGTGTCACGGGCAAATTCTGCAGGCATACGTCATGCACTATCTGATCATAAGAACGTTGCAAAAATGTAGAGTAAGCCGCTATAACCGGTTTAAATCCGCCTCGAGCCAGCCCCGCGCTAAAACCTACCGCGTGCTCCTCAGCAATTCCCACATCGAAGAAACGTTCAGGATACTTATTGGCATACTTTTTAAAACCGGTTCCATCAATCATCGCCGCGGTAACCCCTATTATCTTAGAATCTACGGCTCCAAGCTCCACTATCTTATCGGCAAAAGCATCAGTAAATGTCTCGGATGCCTTTTTTTCTCCTATTTTTTCTCCGCTATTTATATCGAACGGTCCCGTACCGTGGAATGACATAGGATCGTCTTCGGCAAACTTATACCCCTTGCCCTTCTTTGTAACCAAATGTATAAAGATCGGCTCGTTAAGATCTTTTAGATTACGCAGCATTAATATTAAATGGCGCAGGTCGTGTCCGTCCATCGGCCCGAAATATCTGAAACCCATCTCCTCAAATAGAATCCCGGGCGTGAGCAGGTTCTTTAATCCCTCTTCCAACTTTCTCGCCGCGCGATATGCCCTGAAACCGAAACGCGGTATGCGTTTCACCAACTTCTCAATGTCCTTCCTTATCTTATTGTAAGTCGGAGCGGTTATTATCCTATTAAGATACTTGCTTAGGGCGCCGACGCTTTGAGTGATAGATAATTCATTATCATTTAAGATAACTATCACGTCTTTCTGGGTGTGCCCGGCATGATTTAATGCTTCAAATGCCATGCCTCCGGCCAAAGACGCATCGCCTATCACCGCTATAATTTTCTCCGAAGAACCCTGTAAGTCGCGCGATGCTACCAGGCCCAGGGCGGTGGATATCGACGTGGACGCATGACCGCATGTAAAGACGTCATGAAGCGGACTCTCTTCCCTGTTCGGAAATCCGCTTAAGCCCCCCAATTGCCTTAGACTGTGAAAGTTATCACGCCTGCCCGTTATTAGTTTATGGGTATAGGACTGATGCCCTACATCCCATATAATCTTATCATCCGGCGTATTGAATACATAATGGAGCGCGAGCGTAAGCTCCACCGCGCCAAGGCTCGAAGCCAGGTGTCCCCCGGTCCTCGAGACAGTGCCTAATATAGCTGCCCTTATCTCTTCGGCAAGCTCCGGCAGGTGCGCGGCATTTAACTTACGCAGGTCACTCGGACTATTAATATTATCGAGTATTCTTCCCATATCAGATTCGTCTCTTCAACATAAAGTCAGCGATCTCTCTAAGTCTGTCGGCATCTGAACCGAACACCTCGAGAGCGCTTATCGCCTTAATGGTCGCATCACCCGCCAATGCCCTTATCTTAAGAGCCTCGAGCGAAGGAGTGGAAAAGTTATCGCTGTCCATAATATCGTCTACGAGTTGAAATGCCGAGCCTACCGACTCTCCAAACTCCGCCATAGCCCTGATCTTCTTATCGCTTGTACCGGCGGCTATTGCACCCAACTTAGCCGACACCTCAAACAGCTTAGCCGTCTTCAGATTATTTATACGCTTTTGCGTAAATGCGCTGATGCGTTTATTTTTAAAGCTGATATCCATCGCTTGGCCGCCGACCATCCCGTATGTACCGATAGCTTCGGACAATTTCTTTACAGCGGTAAAGCCGGTCCTGGCATCGAGACATTTCGATATGACATTAAATGCGAGCGTTAATAGCGCATCCCCGGCAAGTATCGCGTTGGCTTCGCCAAATTTTTTATGGACTGTCGGCTTACCGCGCCTGTAGTCATCGTCATCCATAGAGGGAAGATCGTCGTGGATGAGCGAATAGGTATGGACCATCTCTATGGCCGAGGCAATAACGAGCGCATCCGCGAAATGATGCCGTCTGGGCATGCAAGTTTTACATGCCTCCAGTACGATTATCGGGCGTATGCGTTTACCTCCGGAAAAGACGCTGTATCTTATGGCCCTGTGGATCGTCTTCGGCTCATGGTCTATTTCGGGAAGATACTTGTCGAGCGCCTTGTCGATGAGGCTCCTCGAATCTTCTATGTAACTCTTTAGACTTTTGGCCACCTTATTATAACAACCCTTCTCTGGAACCGAGCTTTGCCCTTTTCCTTCTTGGTTCCTGCGGTTTTTCATCTTCCTCATCCGATGACTCATCGAACTCTTTCAGCTCCACTGAGCCGTCTTCGTTCTTCAATAATATCTCGACCTTCTTTTTAGCCGTCTCCAATTTCTTCGCGCAGGTCTTCGACAGTTTTATGCCCTCCTCATACTTTTCGAGCGCCTCATCGAGAGGGAGGTCTCCATCCTCGAGATCCTGCACGATCTTCTCCAGCTTCTTCAGAGCTTCCTCGAATTTTATTTCAGCCGCCATATCATCCTACCTCCTCGACTTTGCTTATAAATTTACCCTTACCAAGTTTAGTTTCGATCCTGTCGCCCGCACTAATATCAACTATGCTCTTTATGATTCTACCATCTGAGAGCCGCGACGAAATGCTATATCCGCGATTTAATATCGATAACGGGCTTAATGCCTCCAGCTTCTGCGTCAATAGATTAAGGCTTTCGAACCGCATCTTTACCAAGTGTTCCAAACGTATAGACATATCTTTACCGAGATCGTCTATCATCTGCTCATACTGCTCGAGCCTCTTAAGCGGTTGTTTAAGCGCATAGCTCTCTCTAAGGCGAGCGAGCCTGTGCGTCATAAGATCGAGTATATTTAAGAGTGCGTTCTTCAGCCTCGAGGTATTAGTCTTAATACTATTTACGAGATCTTCTTTTTTGGGGATCACGAGCTCCGCCGCGGCCGACGGGGTCGGAGCGCGCAGGTCCGCTACAAAATCCGCGATCGTATAATCTATCTCATGGCCGACTGCGCTAATGACCGGTATCTCTGAGTCGTATATTGCGCGGGCTACTACTTCTTCATTGAACGCCCACAGGTCCTCGAGGCTTCCTCCGCCGCGACCTATGATCATCACGTCTATATTTTTAAGCTTGTTGAAATCTCTGATGGCCAAGGCTATTTCATCCCTCGCTCCATCGCCTTGCACTCTGACCGGATATATTATTATCTCTACATTCGAGTATCTTCGTCTGGCAATATTGAGCATGTCACGTATAGCTGCGCCTGTGGGGCTGGTCACAATTCCGATTTTAGTGGGCAGGTGCGGTATCGGAACTTTGTGGGACTGGTCGAATAATCCTTCCTTAAAGAGCCTCTCTTTTAACTGCTGAAACTGTAGCTGTAGCGCGCCTATGCCCTTAGGCTCAATCTCCTCAATTATCAGCTGGTAACCGCCCCGAGGTTCATAGACGCTTATCTTACCTAAACAGATAACCTTCTGTCCGTCCTTAGGCTTGAATTTGAGCCGCTCATTCGCGCGTTTGAACATCGCGCACTGGATAACCGAGCCGGCGTCTTTAAGGCTGAAGTACATGTGTCCGGAGGAATGCAGAACGAAGTTCGATATCTCACCCTCGACCCATAGATTCGGGAACGAGCTCTCGATTATCTGACGAATATACCTAGTCAGCTCTGAAACTGTATAAACATGTTTCTCTTTGGTCTCTTGCAAAATATCGTTAAAAGGTCTTTTCATATGTTGACCCGGACTATCCCTAAGCCTAAGTTATGTTCGCACTGAAAATATTTCCCCATAAGCTTTAGCTATAGGAGGACCGGCCTTTTGTTCAGCATAAAAAGGGGAACCTTGCGGAACTCGGCCTCCATAGGAGGCCTCATTATCCGCCACTGCTTATTCTATAGTTAAACTAAAGATATCTTATAGCGGATAACGCCTGCACTTATACTACTGCGGCATCCTCGGTTCTTTTAAACCCTTTTTTTGCTTCTCAAAAGACCTAATATTTTCAATATGCTCACTATAACTTAGGCTTAGGTCTTACAAATATTACTCCACTCCGATAAATTTTTGCGCTCATGCGTCAGATGGCGGGATATCTGGTGGCCCACCTGGAGCGACTGCGGAAGGTGGCCACCAGATATCCCGCCTGAGTACCGCAGAGCAAAAAACTCACTCCCCCAGCTTCTCCTGGACCCTCTTTATTGAGTTAGCCCTGCCGGTCTTATCGTCTATGTCAATGATAGCGCCATGGAGCTGAATATCTCCCTCGGCCATCTCGAACTTCGTGGGCAACTGTGACAGGAAACGGCGGATGATCTGCTCTTTCTTGCGGCCAATTACGCCATCGAACGGACCTGTCATTCCTACATCAGAGATGAATGCGGTGCCGCCCGATAAAATCTTCTCGTCGGCAGTCTGTATATGAGTGTGCGTTCCGAGAACAGCGCTGACTTGTCCATCCAGAAAGTATCCTAACGCGATCTTCTCGCTTGTAGCTTCGGCATGCATATCGACTATTATTATCCTGACCTTGTCCTTTATTTTATCGACTATTTCTTTGACGGTCCGGAATGGGCATTCCACAGCCTGCATAAATACACGTCCTACCAGATTGATTACTCCGACGTTGACTCCCGACTTCGATTCGAATATGCCATAACCGAACCCCGGCGCACCTGGAGGGTAATTGGCAGGTCGAAGCACTCTTCTATCGCTACCGAGGGACTCGACCATCTCCTTTCTCTTCCAGATGTGATCGCCGGACGTTATGACATCGATGCCATAGCTTAATAGTTGGTCCGCCAGCGCGCTCGTTAGCCCACTGCCTGCGGCTGTGTTCTCACCATTGGCTATAACGAAATCTAAGTTTTCACGCTTAGTGATCTTCGGTACAAGCTCTTCGATAGCGCGTCTTCCCGGTGAGCCGACTATGTCCCCGATGAACAATATTCGCATAATCCCCTTGTTCTATTTATTTTGACGGTACTATTCGTCCGCCTTATTTTGCGTACTCGACAGCCCTGGTTTCGCGCACCACGGTAACTTTGATCTGTCCCGGGTACTCTAACCCCTCTTCGATCTTTTTCGTGATATCACGCGCCATGACGGCGGCCTGAGCATCCGTCACTTTGTCCGGTAATACCATTACGCGTATCTCGCGCCCGGCCTGTATCGCGTATGCCTTAGCAACCCCTTTAAATGAATCCGCTATCGCTTCGAGCTTTTCGAGCCTCTTAACATATGTCTCGAGCGTCTCTCGTCTGGCGCCCGGCCTGGTCGCGCTGATGGCATCCGCCGCCTGCACAAGAACCGCCAGCAGTGTCTTAGGTTCTATATCCTGATGATGCGCCTCTATCGCATGACAGATGTTCTCCGACTCGCCGTACTTACGGGCAAGGTCTGCCCCGAGCTTCGAGTGTGTGCCTTCGACCTCATGGCTTATCGCCTTTCCAATATCATGCAGAAGGCCTATCCTCTTCGCCAGAGTGAAGTCCAGCTTTAATTCGCTCGCCATCACACCCATCAGATACGCCACCTCTTTAGAGTGCTGCAACACATTCTGTCCGTAACTCGTTCTGTATTTTAAGCGGCCTAAAAGTTTTATTATCTCGGGATGAACGCCGTGCAAACCCGTATCAAATAAGGACTTCTCACCCTCTTCGCGCATCGTGTTCTCCATCTCCTTCTTAACCTTCTCGACTATCTCTTCTATCCTGCCGGGATGGATACGTCCGTCCTGTAAAAGGCGCTCCAGCGATATCTTCGCTATTTCACGCTTTATCGGATCGAACCCGGATAGTATAACGGCCTCCGGTGTATCGTCAATTATAACGTCTATACCCGTGGCTATCTCGAGCGCCCGTATATTGCGCCCTTCACGCCCTATGATCCTGCCTTTCATCTCATCACTGGGCAGGTGGACTACACTTACCGTGGTCTCCACGGTATGATCGGCCGCACAGCGCTGAATAGCTAAACCTATGATCTTCCTGGCCTCTTTATCGGCTTTCTCCTTGGCCTCTTCCTCACTGCGCTTTATAAATATCGCCGCCTCCTGCTTCACTTCGTCTTCAAGTTTTTTCAAGAGCAGTTGGCGCGCCTCATCTCTGGTCATGCCCGATATATTCTGAAGCTTCTCTTTCTCTTCCTGCAGTAACCTGTCCATCTCTTTATCTTTAGATATAATCTGCTTCTCTTTCTCGATTAAGGTATGGTCTCTTCTATCGTTTTCCTTTTCCTTTCGGTCGAGGATATCTACTTTCCGATCAAGATTCTCTTCCTTCTGTATGAGTCTCTTTTCCAGTATTATGAGCTCCTGTCGGCGGTCCTTAGTCTCTTTTTCAAACTCCGTCCTGAGCTTTAGAAGCATATCTTTTGCCTGAAGCTCTGCCTCATACTTTAATTTATCGGCATCACCCCTTGCCGCCTCAACCATATTTTTAGCTTTATCTTCGGCCGCCCTGACTTTGCTCTTTGCATGAAACTTGCGTATGAAATACCCCAGCCCAATGAAAGCAACCGCAGCTATTCCGGCAAGGCCAATGTAGATTATAGTTATCTCCTGGTGTTGCATATATGCCCCCCTATGTTGAAACCGAAAAAGGCAAAGAAACATGCCCCGATGCACAAGTTAATGTGCATCGAAAAACCTTCTTTAGCACTCTTTACGGTGTTATGCTGTGATGGTTTTCCAGACGGGAACGTCGTGAGAATCTCTGGGTAGGTACTCCAAGACTTGAAAGTCGAAGGCCAGGCCTATCGTCTTAGTCTTTTTAGGAAGACAGCATAGAAACCTGTCGTAATAGCCATGTCCTCGGCCCAGCCTAACATTATTTTTGTCAAAGGCTATGCCCGGCACCACAACCAAGTCTATATCTTCTAAAGGAACCTCTTTCACGTGTCCAACTATCGGTTGGTAGATTCCAAAATGCTGTCTTTCCAAGTCTTTTTCCCTATCCTTTATTTCGCCTGCAATTAAGCGTCTTTCTTCTTTTAGTATCACAGGTACGCAGACTCTCTTCCCCATCTTTACCGCCTCGTCTATCATCGAAAGCGTATTCACTTCATCCCGAAGCGAGACGTAAAACATCACAAGCTGTGCCCTTTTGAACTCCTCCTCATTAAATAACCTGTCCTGTATTATAGCACTTTTTTTCGATTTTTCAAGTGCCGAATAGGACCTTATCTTCTCTTTAATATGGCTTCGTATCTTATGCTTCAATTATAAGGGGCCTCTCCCAAAGGATTTATTAATGTGCATCCTTAAACTTCTTGTCCACAACGGGCTTGCCATGTTTCTTAAGGTAATCGTTTATTGCCCCGGTAAGCGCCTGTTCAGCCAATACCGAACAATGCATCTTTATCTTGGGCAATCCTCCGAGAGCTTCTGCAACCGCGTGATTAGAGACCTTAAGGGCCTCCTCTATGGTCTTGCCCTTAACGAGCTCAGTCACCATGCTCGATGTCGCTATTGCCGCGCCACATCCGAACGTCTTAAACTTCGCATCGATTATTGTCTCAGTTGCGGGATCGACCTTTATATACAGCCGCATGATATCTCCGCAAACAGGGTTCCCGACATTGCCAATGCCGTCCGCGTCCGGTATCTCACCCACGTTGCGCGGATTCCGGAAATGTTCCATGACCTGATCTGAATACTGTCCTTCCATCTTTATTTTCCTTTCTCATATAGGGGCGACATGTCTCTCAATCTCTGTATGATCGGAGGCAGTACCTTCAGCACATAATCGATATCTTTTTTTGTATTATCTCTTCCCAATGAAAACCTTATAGACCCTTGTGCGTCACCCGCATCGATACCCATCGCCGTTAGCACATGAGACGGCTCGAGCGTCCCGGAAGTGCAAGCCGAGCCGGTCGAGACGGCTATTCCCTCCATATCCATGTTCAGCATTATGGACTCGCCTTCCAGATATTTGAAACCAATATTCAATGTGTTAGGCAGTCTCTTTTCGGGCTCCCCGTTAAGTCTCGTATCCGGTATAGCTTGGGCTATATTTTTATACAGGTAATCTCTGAGCTCGCATAATCTTTTAGGCTCCTCCTGTGCTTCCTTCTTCGCAAACTCCGCGGCCCTGCCAAGCCCGACGATGCCCGGCACATTCTCTGTGCCCGCGCGCCTACCCATCTCCTGGTGCCCACCATGCATTATCGTATCGACCTTAGTAGATTTCTTAATGTAGATGGCTCCAACGCCTTTCGGTCCATAGATTTTATGCGCGGACATCGATAGGATATCGACGGGCAAGTCCTTCGCTTGAAACGTTACCTTGCCGACAGCCTGGACGGCATCCGTATGAAAGTATACGCCTCTCTCTTTCGCGATTTCCCCCATCTTCTCTATGGGCTCGATTGTACCGACTTCGTTATTCGCGTACATTATCGATATCAGCACTGTACTGTCCGTTATTGCCTTCTTTACGTCGTTCGGATTGATAAGGCCGTACCCATCCACCGGCAGATATGTAATCTTATATCCGTCCTTCTCGAGTGCTTTCATCGAATTAAGGACCGCACTATGCTCGATGGACGATGTAATTATATGATTCCCTTTTTTGCGCATCGCATGCACTGCACCCTTAATGGCAAAATTATCCGCTTCTGTTCCGCCGGATGTGAATATTATCTCCTCGGGGCTCGACGCGCCCAAGAGACTCGCGACCTCCTGCCGTGCCTTATCCACAGCCACGCGCGCCTGACGGCCAAATCGATGTATGCTCGATGCGTTACCGTAAACATCTTTACAGTACGGCATCATCGCTTCCAGCACCTCTTCGCGCATTCTGGTTGTGGCGTTGTTATCCAGATATACAAGTCTCATAATGTCTCCCTCATCTTATCTTGTCCGCCTCACGGCAGAGATATCCTAATATCGTGGGCTACGGACAATAATTGATCACTTATACGATACCATTTTCGGAAGACTTGTCAAGCATCCCCCGCTACGTTCAACTGTTTAATGCTATATAAAAATATCTAACCAGGTTAGATGTCTACGATAACTATAATTTGAGATTACGGGGCTTGAGGCTTTTGGAGTGATCTTTGGGGGGTCTTGGTTGTCTGAATAGATCGAGCTTGTTCTGCCTCTTAAGTTCGTTATATATCAGGATCCATGCGCAGTCTTTGTCCTTATCGACTTCGCACTTGCCATTGTTCTGGCCGCCACATGGTCCGCTCATGAGCGACTTCGGACAGCGCGTCACAGGACAGATAAGGCCGGTCAGTTCGAGAACGCAGTCACCGCACGCAGTGCACCGCTCGAGAAACGCGTTATTTGAATCTATCTGCCCCATGAAGAGAGTGTCACATCCGACGTGTATCGGCTTTTCAATGCGCAGATTGTCTTTAACCGACTGCATACCGAGACCGCAAGCGAATACCAGAATGGCATTCGAGGCCTCTATCTCCTTACGGCTCTTCGCGAGCTCCACTTTAAGTTTTCCGGCGACGCACGGGGCCGAAGGAATACAGTAGCCGGTAACAATTTTGCCTTCCTTCTCGAGGAGCTCCTTTATCTTCTTAACGTCATCCTCGCCGCCTGTTTTACAAACAGTTGAGCATTCCCCGCATCCTACGATAAATATCTTATTTTTCGTATCGAGCGATTTCAGTATCTCTTCAAATGCTTTCTGCTTTGTTATTATCATTATCTATTTCCTCTGTAGATTAGATTAAAATAATCTTTTTTGCGATGGTTTTATCTTAATATGTTCTTCTATTTTAGCAATGAGCTTATCTGCCCTGACTATACTGTCCTGCACTTCCTTGTGAGATTCGGAAAATAACGCGTCATATTGCAAAGGATGCCTCTTTTTACGCATTCGCTTAAACCCCCTCGCAAGATCTCCACATTCCTGACCCAGCACCCTATCAACACATTCCGTTATAGTGGCATGAGTATATTTATCTGTTGGCCTGTAACCGTAATATCTTATTAGCGCGTTACCTGCGTGTATTAACGCATCGTATGCGCATTTGTACGCTGTTAAAGGAAATCTTTTTAAGTTAAATTCGGCGGCCGCTAATTCATCCTCCGCAAACTGTAAAAATTCAACTATCTTCTCTTTCGTAGTATTTTCTTTTACTATTTGCCCATTTTTAAGCAGGTCATTAAATAGCACGCATCTCTCCCTTTAACATTATTTTTGGCCTGCCAAGAATATTCCGGATGAAATTGTCATTTCTTTTCACTTTTTCTTTAAACTCTTTTTCCGGATAGACGTTATAATTTATTTCTCTGCCCAATATTCGCTCGGCAGATTCGATGGCTTTAAGCAATTCATCTTCATTGGGTTTGCCAACTATTAGCAAATCGATATCGCTTGCGGCATTCTCGTTATTGGCGGCGTAGGAACCGTATATAAAAGAAAGCTCGATGTCTTTCATCTTAATGATTATATCTCTCAACCTTCCCTCTACTCCGATGGTTTTAAAAAAAATGGATTTGAGTTCGCCAAATAGCGGATATTGCTTATTTAGGTAAAAATGCTTTTGATTTCCTTTTATATGGACAGTAAATATCCCTCCCTTTTCGAGAGCGGCTAATTCTTTCGACAGATTACCGGGATCCTCATTAATAATTGAAGCCAGTTGCCTTACGTATAGATGCTTTGCAGGATTTGTAAAATAATAGGATAATATCTTCTGCCGTAATCTTGACTTTGTCACTTGAATAACGCTGACCATATAGTGTCTCTTTTTACAACTATCGTAGTATAAAGTTACAACTATTTCAAGCTATTTTAGTTACTTTCAGGATAATACCGAACTGTCTGGGCCTCGTTAGGATCGCTTTTTTTTCTTGCTGAAGGTCGCACTCCTCTTCCGTTCCGGTTTTACAGTTTCGCTTACTCTGACCCTTTCCTGATGCCGCACAGGTGCGATACTTGGCATAGAGTGAGTGCTGGCCACATTGGGATTAAATGAAGTGTCGATCCTGCGCTTTGAAAAACAATCCTTACAGTATACCGGACGATCACCCGTAGGCTTAAAAGGCACTTCGCATTGCTTTTTGCAGTCTGCGCAGACTGCTTTATGCAGAATCCTTTCTCTGAAATTATTGTCCTGTCTCTCATCGCGACGTTGGTGCGACTGTGCATGCGGCGCGCTATGCGTGAAGAGCCTGGGAAAACGTCGCTCGGCAGGCGGTGTTGCCAAAGATTTATTAATGAGAGTGTCCATCTTCTTTTCTATAATCGCGAGCTGTTGCTGCATAGTACCGATCAGACCCATTATAGCCGGAAGTCCCTGAGTTGATTCTGTATTACTTTTACTGCTGGTGCGCTTTTTCATTTTACCTCTCTACGTTAAATTGTTTATGCTACATGGTAGTGGTTAATTGACCGCCAACGCTTTCCTATTAAACGATCTCCCCCTATATCACCGGCTCGACGCGCGTGATCTCCGGCACTGCGGCTTTGAGTTCTCGCTCTACGAAGTTAGCCAGCGTCATTTGGCTCATCGGACAGCCCGCGCATGCGCCTTTCAGCCGGACCTTCACCACTCCGCTCTCTATAGAGACGAACTCGATGTCACCACCGTCTTGTTGCAGTCCCGCCCTTACCTTTGCAAGCGCCTTCCCTATCTTCTCTTTCATTGTTATTTCCTTTCTATTTACTCAAAAGCTCTTTAACATCGTTTTCAAAAACTTCTTTTGCCCTGAAACCTATATACTTCTTCGCTACCTTAAAATCTTTATCGATTACGAACGTCGTTGGTATCGACCTTATCGGACCATAAGCGCTCTCCGCTTTATCGTCTCCGATAAGAACGGTATAATTAATACCGAGTTTTTCTGTAAATGGCTTTACGTCATCCAGCGGAGTTAGCGAAACTCCTATCATGACGAAATCCTTATCTTTATACTCTTCCTGAAGGGCGATGAAGTCGGGTATCTCCTGCCTGCATGGAGGGCACCATGTGGCAAAGAAGTCGAGTATTATGACCTTGCCTTTAAAACTGGACAGCTGGATAGCGTTACCTTTAATATCTTGCAATTTAATATCCGGGGCCGACTGGTCCTGGGCGGAGATACTCGCGCATCCGTACAGCAGAATTGCCGGAACAATCAAACTAAGCATAACAACCAATGTGCTCTTTCTCATTACCTGCCCTCCCATTATTTTACGAATATTCTCACTATCCGCTCAGTAATTACATTCAGCGAATCCGTTATTATAAGGATTCCGACTACTATGAGAATAGCGCCGGCGGCCCTATTAATATACATCATTATTTTTTTGAACCGGTTTAAGTAAGCCAGGAACGTCTGCATTGCCAAAGCCGTGATCAGAAACGGGACTCCTATGCCCAGGGAATATAATGCCAGTAATTTCGCGCCCTCGATCACACTACCCTCGGTCCCGGCTATCACGAGTATAGACCCGAATAGCGGCCCGGCGCAGGGCGTCCATGCCGCGGCAAATGTCACACCGATCAAAAAAGAACCTATATAATTCGCTTTCTTGGCGCGAAATTGCATATGGAGGCTCTTTTCCAGAAACCCCATCTTAATAATACCGGTCAATGTTATGCCGAATATTATTATAAGCGCGCCGCCGGCAATTCTGATAAACTTTTGATACGCGAAGAGCGCCTTACCTACCGCTGTTGCGGTAAGCCCCAATAAAATAAATACGACCGAGAATCCTATAATAAAGAATATGGTGTGCGATACCGTCTTCCTGCGCACATCTTTCTGCTCGTCGGTCAATTCGCTGTAAGAGACGCCGGCTATATACGCTATAAACGAAGGTATCAGGGGAAATATGCACGGCGAAAGAAATGTCAGCACTCCTGCCGTAAATGCTCCCAGATACGCTACATGTTCTCCCGCCATTAAAACTACCCTTATTATTTGCGCGTGTTTGCCATAGGCGCTATTGGGACTGTGTCACTCTTATCTTTATGATCCTGAGGTCCTCTTTAATCGAGGCGAGGTCTTCCATTATAGACTTCTGGTTCTGTAGGATAGTGCCGAGCTTTTCCGAGAACGTTGTCTCGGGATGGTCTCCGGCGCCCTGAGCGTGAACTGCTCTCACCACAATCCCGTAAATAGTCGCACCGGCTACTATAAGGATTGATATTATTAAAATGGCTCTCTTCTGTCGCATACATCTCCTACCTATGCTTCATTATATCACTATGCCGCTAAAAGACAATATAGTCTTCTTTTTAGACGGGATGATGAAGATGATTAACTATCGCCTCAAAACCAACGCCTAGTGTAAGCGATACTATTATCAATGTCACTAAAAATATCACCAGGACTTTACTCCCATACTCCTTATACAACACAAGGATGGTGCCGTAACTCGTTACCGGGCCAATCAGGAGAAGAGTCATTCCGGCGCCCACATTCATGCCCTGACGCACGAGGCTGTCTACGAGGGGCACGGTGGCCGTAGAGCATATGTATGTCAGGATTCCGAATATTATGGCGAAGGCGTAACCGATCCAATTACCCAGAAATGTCTTTATAAAATTTCCTATCGGCAGGAATACCGCCACAAAAGATGCCAGGATAAGACCGACAAAGAGCTCCAGGCCTATTTCCTGCGGCATCTTTATGCATGCATATTTTAAAATAGATACGGCTCGCCCACCTGCCGTCTTCTTTTTATGCATGTGGATATGCCCGGGGTCGCGCTCGCAATGCGAACATTTGGCAGGTTCTTCGGAGACCCTTTGGGTGTATTTGATGGAATTGCCGACCAAACCTACCGTGATTCCCATTATTATTACGGCAAAGAATATATAGACGGTGAATAGCGGTCCCATAATGCTGTAGGAGACGAGTAGTGCGCTTATCGAAGTCGCGGGTGTAGCCACGAGAAATGCCAGCACGGGCCCGAGCTTCGCTCCTTTTTTATAGAAGCTTACGGCTATGGGAAGCGTACCCCAACAGCATATGGGCAGAAGTGTCCCGATAAGGCTTGCATAAAATATCGGCATGATTCCGCCGGAACCGAGATACTTGCCTACTATGTCCTCCGGCACCAGCTCATGGACGATACCGCTTATCAAAAATCCCGCGGCCAGAGCCGGCACGACCTCTTTAAGATAGTGTAGAAATATATGAATAAAGTGTTCCATCCGGAAAACGGTCCTTCCTGTCGACTGCTACTCAGGCGATGATACCCAATACGTCCGTAATCTTCTGCCCTTTATGGATTCCCAGCCCGCGCGCTCGGCTCGTGCAGGAATGAACGACAGCGCCAAGAGCCCCTTCTATCGTAGATACACCCGTTATCTTGACAGCAACATCCTTGAAATTCTCAGCCACTTTTAAATTCAGATAGCCGCACATGATATAGCCACGGGAACCCCTTAAGACTATAAGATTTTTATCCGACAGCTCGAATAGGAGCGCTTCGACACTTCTGTCGCCGACTTTGATTTTTTTATTTTTTACCACTATTTTGTCATCTCGAATATCGCGTCGGTCGCAAATAAATTCGGCCAGATATACACTATTCTATTGCCGCTGAGATATCGACTTTCCAATATTTTTATCTTTCTGTCGGCGCAGTATGATTTAAAATCACTTATCGTCAGAAAATGCAGGTTGGGCGTATTGTACCAGCGGTATGGTAGTGACGGCGTCACGGGCGTCTTTCCTCTGAAGAATAGGCTGACCCGCGCATTTATGTGGCCAAAGTTTGGAAATCCGATGATCAGTTTCTTCCCGACCCTGAGCGCTTCCGTGATCACAAAGTCTGCTTTCTTAGCCTGCTGCATGGCCTGATTTAGTATCACATAGTCGAACGAATCGTCGGGGTACTCTTTTAATCCGCTGTCGATATCACCATGAAAAACACTCAAGCCTCTGGCTACACATTTATATATCGCTTCCTCGTCGATCTCGATCCCCTGAACCTTGACATTCTTATCCTTAGCCAAAAGGTACATGAGCTCCCCATCGCCACAACCGAGATCCAGCACCCTGGCGCCAGGGGCGATCAGCTGATATATGATTCTGTGATCCAGGCTTATAGGATCGAAGCTCATATTACCTCACTACGTTATACCCGTGAAAAGTCTTGTTTAGAAAATGCTTAATCAGGTGCGTCTCCTCCTCGATCTCCAGAAGGAACGCATCATGGCCATAGGTCGACTTCACTTCGCAATACGTTGCGTCACAACCTTTAATTTTGAGCTGTCTGACGATATCCTGAACCTGGTAAGGTGGATAGAGCCAGTCCGACTTAAACGCTATCACCAAAAATCTGACGCTCGAGGCCTTTGCCTTAGATATAAGCTTTTCGCCTGAGACATCGAAGTAGTCCATGGCCTTAGTTATATAAAGATACGAATTCGGGTCGAATCTCTTGACGAAATTATCGCCCCTGTACCTTAAATAACCCTCGACTTCAAAATCCGCTGTGAAATCGAAGTTGTAGTCTTTATCCTTAAGACGCCGGGAGAACTTCTCCTCCATCGATGTATCGCTCATATATGTAATGTGGCCTATCATGCGCGCTACCGCCAGACCCTTCTCAGGCTTATCCGGTTTGTCATAGTAGTCCCCCTTATTCCATGTCGGATCAGCCATCACCGCTTGTCTGCCAACCTCATCAAATGCTATTTGCTGAGGAGAATGCTTTAGCGCGGTCGCTATAGGTATGGCGCTCTGCACATGATCCGGATATAACGCAACCCATTGTAGGGCCTGCATCCCACCCATCGATCCGCCTATCACGGAGAGCAGTCTTTTTATGCCCAGATGGTCTATAAGATATTTCTCGGCCCTAACCATATCCTCGATCGTGATTATTGGAAAATCGAGACCGTACGGCTTGCTGGTCTTAGGATTTATCGACGCAGGTCCTGTGCTTCCCTTACAACCTCCGATAACGTTGGAACAGATGACAAAATATTTATCGGTATCGATCGCCTTCTGTGGCCCTATCAGGCCATCCCACCAGCCGGGATTTTTGTCGCCCTTATGAAATCCTGCGGCATGCGCATCGCCCGATAAGGCATGTCCTACGAGGATGGCATTGGACTTTTCTTTATTCAATTCTCCATATGTCTCGTAGGCAAGCGTGATGGGGCCCAGGCTTTTGCCTGAGACGAGCTTCAGCTCGTTTGGATGTTCGGCAAATGTGTAGTATTGAATATTCACTGTGTCTAAGCTATGTTTCTTATCTGTCATCCTAAGAACTCCTGAAATAACCACGTTGAGAGATAGCGTTCCCCCGTGTCGGGAAGCACTACCACTATAGTACGTCCTTCAAACTCTTTTCTTTTAGCTACCTCTAATGCCGCCCACATCGCAGCACCGCTGGATATGCCGACAAAGATTCCCTCCTGGCGAGCCAGGTTTTTGGCAACGGTGCCGGAATCTTCACTCGACACCTTTATTATCTCATCCAATAACTTCATATTCAATACTTTTGGAACGAATCCGGCGCCTATGCCCTGGATCTTGTGAGGGCCGGGCTCACCACCCGAAAGCACAGGTGAATCGATGGGTTCAACGCCTATTATTTTAACGAAAGGGTTTCGTTTCTTAAGCACCTCTCCCACGCCTGTTATTGTCCCGCCGGTTCCTATGCCGGCAACGAATGCGTCGACTTTGCCGTCCGTATCATCCCAGATCTCTTCCGCTGTGGTCCGCCTGTGTATATCGGGATTCGATGGATTATTGAACTGCTGAGGTATAAAACTGCCCGGCGTATTTTTAGCAAGCTCCTCCGCCTTATCTACAGCTCCCTTCATGCCCTTAACGCCCTCCGTCAGGACTATCTCAGCTCCGAGAATCTTCAATAATTGTCTTCTTTCGACGCTCATCGTATCCGGCATCGTCAATATTAGCTTATATCCCTTGGCAGCGGATGCGAATGCAAGCGCTATTCCGGTGTTACCGCTCGTCGGTTCTATGATAACAGCGCCTTTTTTCAATATACCGCACTCTTCGGCGGACGCTATCATGTTAACACCTATTCTGTCCTTCACGCTCGACATCGGATTAAAGCTCTCGAGCTTCGCCAGCACCGTTGCCTTTGAACCCGATGTCAACTTATTGATCCTGACAAGCGGTGTATGCCCTACCGTTTCAGTTATATCTTTAAATATTCTAGCCATGTCTGCCTTTCAGATATTATTAGGCTCTGCTAAGGGCCTGGTCTATATCCGCTATTATATCATCAATATGCTCTATTCCTATCGACAGCCTTATAAAGTCGGGCGTCACACCAGTCGCTAACTGCTCGCTCGCGGATAGCTGTTGATGGGTAGTGGTGGCCGGATGTATCGCCAGGCTCTTGGCATCTCCGACGTTAGCCAGGTGCGATATAAGCTCGAGCGAATTGATAAATTTTTTACCCGACTCCAGCCCGCCCTTTATGCCAAAGCCGATGATCGCGCCCGCACCCTTCTTAAGATATTTTTGGACTCTTGCCTTTTCAGGGCTAGATTCCAGCCCGGGATAATTTACCCAGCCCACCTTCGGATGCTTCCCCAGGTGCTTCGCAACCGCCAGCGCATTCTCGGAATGTCTGATCATCCTCAGATGCAGAGTCTCGAGACCCTGCAAAAACAGGAAAGCATTGAACGGAGAAACTGCCGGCCCTAAATCTCTCAGAAGCGTGACTCTCGCCTTAATTATATAAGCGATATTACCGAGACCCTTTAGCGCTTCGACAAACTTAATTCCATGATAGCTCGGATCCGGATCGGCTATTAGCGGGAACTTTCCACCCGTCCAGTCAAATTTGCCTGAGTCAACTATCACTCCTCCCAGGCTCGTTCCGTGACCACCTATGAACTTCGTAGCCGAGTATACCACTATATCGACGCCGTGGTCTATCGGCCGAAGCAGATATGGCGATACGGTATTATCCAGTATGAATGGTATGCCGCTCTTATGCGCCACCTTCGAAATACCTTCGAGGTCGGCCACATCCAGCTTAGGATTGCCTATCGACTCGGCATATATGGCCTTTGTTTTCGGAGTGATCGCGGCCTGAAATGCCGCAAGATCGTTCGACTTTACAAATTTAACATTAATTCCTAATCTCGCCAGAGTATAGTGAAACAGATTGTACGTCCCGCCATACAGATTATCGGCCGAGACAATCTCGTCGCCGGCCTGCGCTATATTAAGGATGGCGAGGGTTATCGCCGATTGCCCGCTCGATACAGCCAATGCTCCTACACCGCCGTCGAGAAGCGCTATCCGTTTTTCGAATACATCTGTGGTCGGGTTCATCAGGCGCGTGTAAATATTGCCGAATTCTTTCAAGCCGAAGAGGCTCGCGGCGTGTTCGGTGCTCTTAAATTGGTACGAGGTCGTCTGGTAGATTGGCACGGCTCTGGATCCCGTGGTAGGGTCAGGCTCCTGCCCGCCATGTAAAGCCAACGTCTCTATCTTCAGCTTTTGATCTATTCTGCTCATCTTGTCCTACCTCCCGTTTTTATATTCCATCTTCCTTATATAATATACTCGTAGCTACTGCTCCGAGTCTTCGCTTTGTATCGACCGACCAGATCTTGAAAAGTAATTGTGTCTACCACCACCGAAATACCTTGCGCGACCTCCTGCCAAACATTCCTTAATATACAGGTTCTGACATCGGCACAGCCGTGGTATCCTTCTTTTACACATGCGATCGGCTCGATCGGGCCCTCTATTAACCTGATGACCTCCCCGATCGTTATGTCTTTAGGAGATCGTGCCAGATAGAACCCACCGCCTGAGCCACGCTTTGATTTCACAAATCCCGCCCTTACCAGGGTTAACAGTATCTGCTCTAAGAATTTCTTGGGCATATCACCGAACTTCACTATTTCGTTAATAGGAATTATGCTATCGCTATTTTCTTCGTAGCGCAAGGCAAGTTCGAGCATCGCCTTTAGTGCATAATCCCCTTTATATGTGATCTTCATAAATCCTTCTCCGATATTTGAATACGACTAATATGATTAACTTAGTCATATTATACCTTCAAACAAGATTTTGTCAAGTGTTTTCCTAAAATAAACTACTTTGTACCGTTTGGGGAATCCAACCTTTAACATGTCCCCTTTTTTAATATTAAACGTGTCCCCACCCTATATTTTATAGATACTTATAATCATATTCAGGGACAGCCTTAATCTTAAAAAAGGGGACAGTGTGAAGGTTTAAAATTGCAAACGGTACAAGTGAGTCTCAGGAAAGGATTCGTTCGAGAATGGCGTCGGCTTGTTTTGCGGCGGCTACGTTAACGCGCGGGGAAAGGGCTGGTTTGTTGCAGATATCGGATTTCAGGTCTCCGATCATAATAAGATTCTTTTTAATAACGTGCGTCTTTATTTCATCGCTTGAGCCTATGCCGCCTAACCCGGAAGCTGATACAATGAATTTGCCCATCTTCATCAGCTCTTCTACAAGCATTCGTTTCGACTCTGCCATGTCCAGACACTCAGCTACAATGTCGCATCCATGAAATAGCTCTTCAACATTATCCTTGGCCACCTTCTTACTTATGAGTGTCAACTCTAGATCCGGATTAATTCTGAGCAGATTATTTTTCAGCGCTTCGACCTTCACCATTCCCACCTGATCTAAAAAATAGAACTGCCTGTCCAGGTTCGACGGCTCAACACGATCGAAATCTATAATTATGAACTTTTTTACGCCCGCCCTAACCAGGTTCAAGGCGCAATTCGAGCCCAATCCGCCCGCCCCGGCTATGCCAACCGTCGTATCCTGTATTTTGCCAAAGTTTTCACTTCCCAGTTTATTTATAAGATTTGCCCGAAAGGCGCCCGCGCTCATACGCTTACCCAATCCTTCATCACAGGCTGATACCCTCTATTCTTCAGCATCTCTTTAATGCCGGCTACATCGCGCATATCCGATATCTCAAACTGCGGAACCCTCTCGCCAGGCCCAATAGCTTCGGCAGTGTGCCCTCCCACGCATGTACTCGATCCGGCGGACATGCGTGTAATCCCCAGCGGCAAGATATTTTCCCGAAATCGCGCGCTCTCTCTGGTCGAAATGGTTAACGATAATCTCGGAAGAAATATGCGCAGTGCCAGTATCGCCTGCACTATATCGGCATCCGTCACAACGTGCGTGGAAATAAAACTGCCCGCGTGGGGCTGTAGCCTCGGTATCGATGCGCCTACCTCGACATCGGGAAACTTATCTTGAAGATATTTTGCGTGCAGCCCCATAAGGAATGTTTCTTTGCGCCAATCGTCGAGGCCGAACAAAACACCTACATTAACAACTCTAATGCCTGCGCGCGCGCCACGTTCTGGGGCGTCGAGCCTGAACCTATAGTCACTCTTCGGTCCGATCGGATGCATTTCGGCGTATATATTCTCGTCGTAAACTTCCTGATATATCGTAAGGCCGTCCACTCCGGCACCAACGAGTTCCGCATATTCATTTTCGGTAAGCGCATATATCTCTATCGATATGGACGTGAAGTATTTGCGCAATATTTCAATGCACTCTTTAATATAACTCACCGGGCTCATCTGCCTCGACTCACCCGTAAGGACCAGTATGTGCTTTAGCCCCGTGGCTGATATGAGGGATGCTTCGCGCTCCAGATCTTCAGCTGACAACAGCTTCCTACTGATAGCATTATCTGCATTAAATCCGCAATAGACGCATCTATTGTCGCAATAGTTAGAAAGATAGAGCGGGGTGTAGAGTTGTATGGTGCGGCCGAAATATCTTAAGGTCAGTTCGTGGGCCCGGCGGGCCATCTCCTCCAGGCGTGGTACAGCATTTTTCGAGAGCATGGCCAAAAATTGCTCTACCGTGACTTCTTCGTCATCTAAGGCATTATTTACAAGGCGCTCGGATGGTTCGGCAAAAAGGCTGTTCCAGTCGCACTCTCTGTAACGCAGATATGTATCATAATAACTCATGCGGATTTATTCACGTCGTCCCGGAGGAATCCGGTAAGCGGTGAGGAGGCATTCGCTTTTGCGGAACTTGCCGGCAACCCTGAAACGTATGCCAGTCGACCAGCCCATACAGCGCTCGCAAAGGCCTTGGCCATTCCTACGGGATCTTCTGCTACCGCGATAGCCGTATTTACAAGCACCGCGGCGCATCCCATCTCCATGCATTCACATGCGTCCGATGGTGACCCGAGCCCGGCATCGACAATAACCGGTACTCTTATTTCACGCACCAATATTTCGACGAGCTCTCTCGTCTTCACGCCACGGTTCGAGCCTATCGGCGATCCCAGCGGCATGATAGCGCTGGCTCCTGCATCTACCAGCCGCCTGGCCATAGATAAATCCGGACTCATGTATGGCAATACGACGAACCCCTCTTTCGCCAGGACCTCCGTAGCCTTGACCGTTTCGAGATTGTCGGGTAGTAGATATTTATTATCCTGTATAACCTCTATCTTTATCCAATTCGTCAATCCTCCCGCCCTGGCGAGGCGCGCCATACGTATTGCCTCATCCGCCGTCCTTGCCCCTGAGGTATTCGGCATAATGATTATATCCTTTGGGATATAATCTAAAATATTCTCGCCCGAGGCAGAGATGTCAACGCGTCTTAACGCGACCGTAGCCACTTCAATCCTTGCCTCCTTCAGCGCGCGTTCCATGACCGCGTAATCGGCATACTTCCCCGTTCCGATAAAGAGCCTGTTGATTATCGCCTTACCGCCTATATTTAAATGGTCCGACACTACTATCCTCCCCCTACGAAACTCACTATCTCCAGATTATCGTTCTCTCTCAAAGCAACCTTATGCCAATCTTCTCTGGAGATGATACAATGATTATGCTCTACCACTATTTTTTCAGGCGCAAGAGCCCGCTTATTAACAACGTCGAAAATGTTTTTAACGCCTTCGACCTCTACCTGTTTTCCATTTATATTTATATTCACGCCCGCCTCTTGGCCTTGTTATGCTTATTAAGTTTTTCTTTAAATTCTTTGGTCCTCACCGATATATTAGCCGCTTCGGTAATGCCCCGTATCAGCGCTATATTACAGGCGCCTTCGTCAAGCACGTTATCGATGTTCGACAGATCTATGCCGCCTATAAAAAAAACCGGCCTGGCCGAAAATTCCACTATCTCCTTTATCTCTTTCGTCCCTATGCAGTAAGTTTTTGTCTTCGTTTGGAATATCGGTCCAAAAGCCAGATAATCAACATCGTCAGCCGAGGATTTTTTGAATTCCTCAAGAGAATGTGTTGAGACGCCTATGATCCTGTCCGGCCCGATAGCGTCGCGGGCCATCTCTACCGAGAACCGGCCCATATCCTCCTGCCCCAAATGAACTCCGTCGGCATCAACCCTCTTGGCAAGCATGGGATCGTCGTTAACTATAAATATCACACCGCTGTCTCTGCAGAGTTTTGCAATTTTTGTTCCTAACTCTATCAGCTCCTGACCGGACTTCTTTTTTTCCCGAAGCTGTAATATGTCAACACCTCCGGCTATAGCGGCTTCGACGATCTCTATCGCGCTCCTACCGTTCCCATATTCTTCGCTTACGACGAGATAAAGACTGCCCGATTTTATACCACGTATCTTTTTCTTCATTTTATTCATTAAAACACTCCCGAGAGGATCTGTCAAATCCTTACTTTGGCGATCTCATCGGCGGACGACGCCTTTACGACGAGAACGCTCATGGCGCTCTGCCCATAGCTCCAGCAAAGCATATTCAGCGCATCCGTACCTCGATGCTTTGTATGATGAGCCGCCATTGCGGCCGCGAGTTTTATCAGCTCATCATCGCATGGCCCAATCAAGACCGCAAGAGGCCCCTCATGGTCCCTCAGCCTGAAACAGATGTCGCCTTTCTTTAGAAGCCGTGTCAAACCATCATTCTCTTCACTGTCCCTTCCTATGATAAGCTTAGTTGTTTCGCCCAGCCGGAAGTGACGCCCCATTTTCAGCAGTGCCAAGCCGCGAACGCTCAGTCCTTCGTGGGCCATAAGATCACGCACGCGCTTGGTGAATCCCGGGTCAGTTAAAAGGCATCCTCCCGAAGGATTCGGATATTCTTTTATGCCAAACTTTTCCGCAAGCGCAAATTGCGGCTTTCTGCTGCGTCCTCTGATATCGAGAAGCTTCTCCCGATCAATAACGCCTTCTGCTTCAGGAATAGTAGGCGTGAGCAGCTTTGCGCACAACGGCCTCAGCAATATGCCGCGCACTCCCGCACATTTTTCGATTATATTGAGCGCGTCCTTGCGTTGTGACATAGGCCGCTCCCCCAGCACTTCACCCGTCACGAGAAATGACGCACCGACTTCGTGCATGTATTCCTTAGCCTTCTTTAGCATGAATATCTTACAATCGATGCACGGATTGATATTAGCGCCGTAGCCATGCTTCGGCTTCTTAAACATTTCGAGGTACTCGGCCGTTATATCGACTACCTTTAACGACACGCCCAGCATATTCGCAGCTTTGACAGCCGCAGACGGTCCTCCTCCGCACATAGCAAACTCGATAAAGTAAGTTACGCAGTGAATTTCAACGCCCAGCTCCATCATGAGCCGCGCAGCGAGTATACTATCCAACCCACCCGAAAATAATACTATTGCCTTTCTATTCATTGACTCCTCAGCTTCTCCAGCCACTCCTTGATCTTCGCTTCGTAGCCCATCGTCGTAGGTATATAGTATTGAATGCTGGATGGCTTATATTCCTGCTTTACATAATGATCCTTAAAATCATGAGCATACTGGTAGCCTTTGCCATGACCGAGAGCATCCTTGTCGAGGGTCGCGTCCTTCAGGTGGTCCGGCACATCGAGCACCTTACCCGATTCAACGTCTTTGAGAGCGGCCTCGATGCCGAGGTATGCGGCGTTTGACTTTGGCGCACATGCCACATAAACCGCCGCCTGTGCCAACGGTATTCGCGCCTCCGGCATTCCGACAAACTCGGACGCCTGCAGGGCCGCGTTAGCTATGATAAGCGCCTGTGGATCGGCATTACCGACGTCCTCAGAGGCGCATATCACGATACGTCGCGCGATAAAGCGCGGATCTTCACCCGCATAGATCATCTTAGCCATCCAATAGAGCGCCGCATCTGGATCTGATCCGCGCATCGACTTTATGAATGCTGATATCGTATCATAATGTTCATCCTCATCCTTATCGTATACGACGGCCTTCTTCTGTATAGACTCTTCCGCTATCTTAAGAGTAAAATGGACCTTGCTATCTTTACCGGCGCCGGTAGATAAAGCCCCAACCTCGATCGCGCCAAGGGCCCGCCTGGCATCACCTTCGGACGTCTTGGCGAGATGTTTAAGGGCATCTTCGTCGATCTCTATCGGGATCTTCCCCAGCCCAACCTCTTTATCTTTGAGCGAGCGCTTAATTATATTGATGACGTCATTATCGGATAATTTTTTAAACTCAAATACTTGGGAGCGCGAAAGAAGCGCGTTATTAACGTAGAAAAATGGATTGTGCGTAGTCGTTCCTATCAGAACGGGGTTTCCGGCTTCAACGTCGGGCATCAGCACATCCTGCTGAGCCTTATTGAAGCGATGTATCTCATCTACTAAGAGGATCGTACGCCCTTGCCCGACCATCTCACGCTTCTTAGCCCCGTCTATTATGCGCCTCATATCGGCCACATTATTCGACGCCGCGTTAATCCGCTCAAAGTGGGATTTGGTCTTCTCGCTTACTATTAGAGCAAGGGTCGTCTTGCCGCATCCGGGCGGACCATAGAATATCAAGGATGAGATCTTATCCGTCTCTATCAAGCGGCGTAACAGCTTATCCTTACCTAATATCGCTTCCTGCCCGACGAAGTCATCGAGCGTCCTCGGCCTTAATCTTGCCGCCAGCGGCTCATAGCCCTTATCCTTCTTCTCTTCCCCAAACAAATCCATAATCCCCCGCTACATTTAATTGCTTCATCTGTATGGTAGTGGCTGATTGGGTAGCCGCCCGTACGCTATAGCTAAAAATATCGCGAGCCAATAAAAATCCCCGCGAGTGGCGTTGAGATTTGAATTATCTTGATCCTGTTTATAACAGGTGGGTGCCCTCGCGCATACGCCGTGGCGTACACTTAGTTAGGCTCCCTATTTTAGTGCTAAAGGTTCAAGATTATTCGATCAAAATCGCGCGCACCGCAGGGATATTTTTCTTCTATCTAAAGTGTATCATAAAATTTACCAAAAGCAAGCTCTGCAAAGCTCCTCAGTCCTTCGCCAACTACCTGAGCTTTGCGCCAAATTTGGCCTCAAGCTCGCCCAAAACTCTACCATGAATATCGAGCACATCCTTTTCCTCGAGAGTCTTCGATGGATCACAGTATTCGAGCCTATAGGTAAGGCTCTGTCTACCCTCGGGTATCTGCTTGCCTTCATATCTATCTATAAGCCTGATATCTCTTAAGATCGATCCGCCGGCAATCTTGGCCGCGGATACGAGCTCGGCATTCGGCAGGCCTTTTTCAGCCAGTATCGATATGTCTCTAAATACCGATGGATATCTCGACAGTTCGACAAAGCGCTTTTCCAGCTTTACGTATTTTAATAGGGTATCGAGATTGATCTCGACCATGTAAACATTTTCCTTAATATCAAAGTTGTGGAGTACTTTACCGGATATGCGCCCCATCATTCCAACGCTCTCTGTGGCAATCGATATCTCAGCGCATTCGCCAGACAGGAAACCGTTCTTCCTTGCGCACTTAAACTCCGGCGCCTCTATGCCAAGCTCCATGAACAGCGTCTCTATCATACCTTTTAACCCAAAGAAATTCGCTCCGGACGATCCCCTCACCCAGCCCACAGCGTTTTCTCCGGTAATTCCGATGGCCAGATGCATCCGTTCGCCGTATTTCTCATCTTTTTTAAAATAGACATTACCTATCTCGAAGAGCTTCAGGTCTTTCGTCTTTCTGTTTATATTCCAAAGGATAGCGTTCATCATTCCGGATAGAAGGTTCGGTCTCATCATCTCCTGCTCGTTCGTGAGCGGGTTGGCTATACCGACGATCGAATCGCCGGATGCCTCGGATGCTTCCACCATCTTTCTGCTCAAAAGACTATATGTTATTATCTCGTCTGAGCCAAGAGCCGTTAAGCATTCCCTGATCTTTTTACGCACAACCATGGTTCGATCGAATCTCGTAGGCTGTTCCACTATCTTGGGGAGCGTAATCGGTATCTTATCGTAACCGTATACCCTGGCGATCTCTTCGATAACGTCGATTTCATTTTTAATGTCACATCTGAAGCTCGGGGCCTCGAGGGCCATCTTTTTACCGGATGACCCCTTTATTTTAATTCCAAGCGCAAGGACAATCTTTTTCATAATAGAGGCAGAGATCTCGGTTCCGAGCAATTTATTAACCTTCTCGATTCTCAAATTAATGGCATTCTTTTTCGTCTCTTTATTGCCCATATCGATCAGGGGCCCGGGTTCCCCTCCTACTATCTTAATTATAATCTCAAGAGCCCTGTTAGAGGAACAGACTATATTGTCCGGATCTACCCGGCGCTCAAACCGGTAACTGGACTCCGTCGAGATCGCAAGCTTTCTCGATGTTCTTCTTACAGATACGGGATCAAAATATGCCGCCTCGAGCAATATGTTCTTAGTCGCCCCGGTAACTTCCGTATTCGCTGCTCCCATCACGCCCGCTATTGCGATCGTCTTCTTACCATCAGCAATAACGAGCATGGACTTATCGAGAGTCTTTTCGGTCCCTTCGATAGACACGACCTTCTCGCCTTCGAGCGCCTTCCTAATAAATATTTCGCCGAGCGATATTTTGTCAAAATCAAACGCATGCATTGGCTCACCCGTCTCAAAGAGGCAGAAGTTCGTTATATCGACGATGTTATTAACACTTCTCAGGCCCATAGCTTCTATGCGCGCGCGTAACCAAGCCGGAGATTCGCCAACCTTCACATTTCTGATGACCCTGGCCGTATATCTCGGACATAGAGATCTTTCTTCGATACGTACCTTTAATCCGGCGACCGAGGAACCCGCCTTAATATTTGCCACCTTCGGCGCCTTAAGTTTTTCGCCTGTAAGCGCGGCTATTTCGCGGGCAACGCCTATCACTGAAAGCCAGTCGGGCCTGTTCGCTGTGATCTCTATCTCAAAGACATAATCATCCCCGAAGCGCTTCACCGACTCGACGCTTAATCCCGCCATAGTAAGAAGATGGGCCAGCTTATCGGGGGCTAATGAGATGTTTACGTATTCCTTTAACCAACTGTACGATATCTTCATATTAAAATTGCCTTAGGAACCGGAGATCGTTTTCGAAAAATAAGCGTATATCATTTATTCCGTACTTCAGGATAGCTATGCGCTCAACTCCCATCCCGAATGCAAATCCTGTCACCTTTTCCGGATTATAGCCGACTGCTTCGAAGACCTTTGGGTTCACCATGCCGGCTCCCATTATCTCAAGCCATCCCTTACCGCCGCACATCGAACAGCGCTTTTCTCCCGCCTTACCGCCGCAAACTATGCATGATATGTCCACCTCGGCGCTCGGTTCGGTGAATGGAAAGAAGCTCGGGCGAAAACGCATGCGCACTTCCTTGCCAAACATCTGTCTTGCGAAAGTTGTAAGCGTGCCTTTTAGGTCGGAGAACTTAATGTCCTGCCCTACGACAAGCCCTTCCACCTGATGAAACATAAATGAATGTGACGCATCCGTAGCGTCCGGCCTGAATACGCGCCCGGGAACAACTATGGCAAAAGGCGGCCTGTTCTTTTCCATAAAGCGGGTCTGGACGGGAGAGGTGTGACTACGCAGAAGCGTCTTTTTTTCGAACGATACATAAAATGTATCAAAGGCGTCCCTGGATGGATGCTCGAGCGGAATATTCAGCGTCTCGAAATTATAGTGCTCGGTCTCTATCTCCGGCCCCTCTACTATCCTGAAACCGAGAGAGACAAATAGAGAATTTATCTCATCTATGGTCCTGGTGATCGGATGGATCCTGCCGATATGACCGCTCTCACCCGGCAGAGTAACGTCTATCGGGGGGGCTTTTTCTTCGGCGCTCGGGACAAGCAGGGACTTCTCATCGAGGGAACGAGTAACGCTCTCTTTCAGAATATTGATAAGCTTACCGATCTCGGGTTTATCTTCGGCGGGGACAGAGCCTATCTGTTTAAACAACTCCGTAATTATACCCTTACGCCCAAGATATTTTACCCTCAAGGCCTCTACGGTATCCTCACCGGCCCGACAGGCGCCTATCTCCTTCAGCGCCTCTTCGGTGATAACCTTTATACGGTCTTTCATATCTATGCTTTTACGGCCTCGACCAGCTTAGCAAATACCTTCTTATCGGTAACCGCTATATCGGCAAGGACCTTCCTGTCCAATACAACTTTTATCTTGGCAAGCCCGGCTATAAACTTCGAGTATGTTATACCGTTCTCTCTACAAGCAGCGTTTATCCTGACTACCCAGAGGGATCTGAAATTCCTCTTCTTGGCCTTACGATCCCTATAACTGTACATCATTCCCTTAGCGACTGATTCTTTTGCGCGTCTGTAAAAACGCGACCTGCCGCCGTATTGACCTTCGGCCGCTTTCAGAACTCTTTTCCTGTGCCGCCTGGTCGCAACCGCATGTTTGACTTTTGGCATTAGTTATTCCTCCTGGTAATTACTGTTATGCTCCGTAAGGCAACATCTTCTTTATACTCTTCATCTCACCTTCTGCAATGAACGCAGGCCTTCCAAGCTGCCTTTTCCTTTTCGATTTCTTCATCATCAAGAGATGGCCCCGGCCCGCCCTGAAGTGCTTGCCTTTGCCTTTCTTGGATATCCTTATCCTCTTCTTCGCGCTCTTATTTGTCTTTAGCTTTGGCATTTTGCCTCCCATGTTAATAGTTCTTAAGCTCATAGTTTATAGTTATCGAAAATCGATCCATCAACTACCAACTATTAGCTATCGATTAATCACTTCGCCCTTATCACCATTCCGATGATACGCCCTTCTAACCTCGGCGCCTCCTCTATCTCGCCAACAGCCGATATTTCACTGGCCAGCCTGTCGAGGATCTTTCTTCCCAAGCTGATGTGGGACATTTCGCGCCCCTTAAACATCATCGTAACTTTAACCTTATCACCGCGTTTCAAGAAATCCTCCAGATTGCGAAGCTTGAACTGATAGTCATGCTCGCCGATCTTCGGGCTCATCCTGACCTCTTTTATATGTATCACGCGCTGTTTTTTGCGGGCTTCTTTCTCTCTCTTCTCCTGCTCGTATTTATATTTAGAGTAGTCTATTATTCTGCATACGGGAGGCACGGCGGTCGGAGCTAATTCGACCAGATCCAATCCTGCTTCCTCTGCGCATTTTATTGCGTCCGGCGTTGCCATTACACCCAGTTGTTCTCCGGCCTCGCCCACCACCCTGACTTCTCTCGCTCTTATCCTGTTATTAATTCTGAGGTCTTGTCTTGCGATACCCGATCACCCTACCCTTTCTATTTGATCCCCCTGCGCAGTAAACCGTAAAGATACCGGATGCTTCGGAGGATTTCGTCAACAACTCCGGGTCTTATCCCGAAGAGATTCGTTACTTAACCTTTTCCTGTATCTCTTTTTTTACCATCTGAATAAAATCGTCCATCATAACTCGCCCCATCTCACCCTGTGCCTTAGATCTCACCGAGAGCGAACCGTCCGCGGCCTCTTTCTCACCGACGATAAGCATATACGGCACCTTCTCTATCTCGTGATCACGGATCTTCTTCTGCAGTCTCTCGTTCCTGTAATCAAGTTCCGTCCGGCAGCCATTCTCCGTTAAGGCCTTCTCAACCTTCTTCGCGTAACTCAAAGATTTTTCCGATACAGGTATTATCACAGCCTGCGTCGGTGCGAGCCAAAGCGGCAATGCTCCTCCGAAATGCTCGAGCAATGCTCCGGTAAAGCGTTCCAACGATCCTAAAATGACCCTGTGAAGCATTATCGGACGGTATTCTTTTCCATCTTCACCGACATACGTAAGGCCAAAGCGTTCCGGCAAAGCAAAATCGCATTGTATCGTTGCGCATTGCCATTCGCGTTTCAGGGCGTCTTTTAATTTGATATCGATCTTGGGGCCGTAGAAAGCGCCATCACCTTCGTTAACACTATATCGCAGGTATTTCTTCTTAAGCGCGTTAGAAAGCGCATGGTGCGCGGCATCCCAGTCTTCGTCGTTGCCAATGGATTTCGCGGGCCTCGTCGACAACTCTACCGAAAAGTCCTCGAACCCAAAAACATTCAGTGTGTCCATAACGAAGTCTATGACCTTTATTATCTCCTCTTCGGCCTGTTCCCTAAGGCAGAATATATGCGCATCATCCTGAGTAAAGCCTCTCACGCGCAATAAACCATGCAATACTCCGGATTTCTCGTTCCTATATACGGTCCCCAGTTCGAAATATTTTAATGGGAGGTCTCTATAGCTTCTCGTCTTAGATTTATATACGAGTATATGGCCGGGGCAGTTCATGGGCTTAATGGCATAGTCCTGCCCTTCGATCTTAAAGACGTACATATTCTCTTTATAATATCCGAAATGCCCTGACTTTATCCATATGTCGCTCTTCATTATGTGTGGGCCAACGACCAGTTGATAGCCGCGCTTCAAATGCTCTTTTCTAATAAAATCTTCGATGATATATCTGAGCATAGCGCCCTTAGGATGATACAGGACGAGCCCCGCCCCTATCTCCTCATGGAAACTGAAATACTCGAGCTGTTTGCCAAGCACCCTATGATCCCTCTTCCGGGCCTCCTCCATAAGATTCAGATAATTCTCCAGGTCCCCTTCGGTCTCGAATGCCGTGCCATAAATCCTCTGAAACATGGGATTGGTTTCGATGCCGTGCCAGTATGCGCCGGCAATAGATAACAGCTTAAACGATTTGACCTGACCGGTGGAATCTATGTGCGGCCCTCGGCAGAGATCGATGAATTTACCGTTCTTATAGATGCTGACCGTCTCCCCAGGAATCTCGTTTATTAACTCAATCTTATATTTCTCATTCGTCTTCTTGAATAATTTAATCGCTTCTTCCTTCTTCATCTCGGAGCGTTCAAACTTGTAGTCGGCGCTTATGATCTCGTGCATTTTTTCTTCGATCTTCTCGAGGTCTTGAGGCTCGAACGGTTCGGACTTCTCAAAATCGTAATAGAAGCCATCTTCGATCGACGGCCCTATGCCAAGCTTCACGTCCGGCCATAATGCCTTAACCGCCTGCGCCATAATATGCGACGTGCTATGTCTTAATGTGCTTAGATCCATAATTCCTTCTCTTATTTAAGTGCGCCGTACTCGAACGAAGTGAATGGTACGGTGGTGCCGGGAGAGGGGGTCGAACCCACATGGCCTTGCGGCCGAGGGATTTTAAATCCCTTGCGTCTGCCAATTTCGCCATCCCGGCGATGATACCGTGTCAACTTGCAACTACAGATATTGGGCTCGGCTACTTCGGGACTTTTGCGAAATGCAACTTCCGTCATTCTGAGGGAGGCCATCGGCCGACCGAAGAATCTATTTACCGTATAGATTCTTCGCTTCGCCCTTTGGGCTTCGTTCAGAATGACGTGGAATTTGTCATTTTGCAATAGTCCCACATTAGGCTCGCTCATGCCTTCCCATGAGAGGACTCGTCCTCCTGCGCTAATCACCATACTACTGTCAAACCAAAGAACTGGTGGGCAGTAGAGGACTCGAACCTCTGACCCCCACGATGTCAACGTGGTGCGCTAACCAACTGCGCTAACTGCCCGTAAAACATTATATATTGTCCCAATTCCGTCAACTGTAATGCTATGACTTCATGGGACAGTTTTGCTATCGAGAATCAATACAAAACTGGAGGCGGCTTCCGGATTCGAACCGGAGAATAGAGGTTTTGCAGACCTCTGCCTTACCGCTTGGCTAAGCCGCCGCGAATTACTTTGCCCTACCGCCTCTTAGAGTCTACCCACTCGATAGCGCCGTCAATTCTCAATATATTCTTACCCGAGAGCTTATGGTTTCCATCGATATCTTCGACTATGGCCTCTCTCGGCGGCGATAATTCTGTTAAACCAAATACATACTTATAGTCAGGTTCGTTCTTATTGCCGTTCTTTTTCGAGGCCGGACAATCAAAAATTCTCTCACTATCGACGTATTGCGGATATAATTCCCCTATGCTAGTCGGAAATTTGTCGCCATGTTCCGCAGCGTACAGATGCAAGGCAAGGCTGATCTTCCTTAGATTGTCCTCGCAAGTAAACCTTTGCGACCTGAAACGCGCCATACGGACAAATGGCGTAAGCGCCGCAATCATTAGTAAAAATGCCAGCGCCACCACAATAAGTTCTATAATCGTAACTCCTTTATTATTAGGATGTTGCGCAAATATAGAGCTTCTCATATAATCCCCAAAATTTTAACTATATATTAAAGCTTAATACCTTGTCAAGAATAATCTTGGACAAGTCTCTTTTAGACCTATTGCGCACCCTGAGCCTATTACCAAACCTGTCTATAATGACCACGTTCACATTATTATCGCCAAATATGGGTGATTGCTTCCTAAGGGCGTTTGCCACTATAAGGTCGGCATTCTTTCTGAAAAGTTTTTTGAGGGCATTCTTTTCGAGATTTTCCGTCTCGAGGGCAAATCCTACAACTACCCTGTGTGCCTTATGAGCACATACCTCGCTTAATATGTCGGGGTTCTCTATTAATCGAAGGGTTGTCTTCCCTGAAGAGCGCTTAATCTTTCGTGGCGCTACTTTCTCGAGCCTCCAGTCACAGACGGCCGCTGACATTATTATATAATCGGCTTTTCTAAGTTCCGCCAATACCGCTCTTCTCATCTCGAGAGCTGTCTCCACACCTATGAGCTTGACTCCCTGCGGGGCCTTAAGATTCGTGGGCCCGCTGACAAGAATGACATGAGCGCCTCGCCTTATTGCCTCATAGGCTAGTTCATAACCAAACGTTCCTGTGGAATAGTTGGAAATGAACCGCACCGGGTCTAACTTCTCGCGCGTAGGGCCTGCGGCTATCAGAACTACCGGAGTTTTTTTTGCCGCAGTAGTCACTTAACGAGCCTCTTCACTTCAGCCGCTATGTCATCTGATCCGGATATGTGACCTACCGCATCGCATCCGCAGGCAAGCCTACCCTTTATCGGACCTATAAACCGATATCCTACCTTTTTCAGCTTCGCAATATTATATTTCGTTATGGAGTGCTCATACATTTTATCATTCATAGCGGGCGCTATGAGTACCGGCGCCTCTGTGGCAAATATAGTGCATGTCAATATATCATCGCATAAGCCGCCTGCGAGCTTGGCTATAACATTCGCTGTGGCCGGCGCTACCAATATCAAGTCGGCTTTAACCGCCAAAGATGTATGAACAGGATTCCACTTATCGGAACTGTCAAACATATCCGCAATAACTTTATTTTGCGACAATGTCTGCAGTGTCAATATGGTGACGAACTCTTTAGCTTCTTTGGTAAGCAGTACATGAACATCGAAACCGTCTTTCCTGAGAAGACTTATAATGTCACATGCCCTATATGCCGCAATCGACCCGGTGATTCCGAGAATTATAGTTTTCTTGTCCGTCTTCATTTCTCCGCGTCAACCTTAAAGGTTATCTTGCCTTCCGAGATCTCCTCGATCGCGACGTTCATAGGCTTCGCGCCAGCCGGCGCCTCCACGAGATTCGCAGCACCCTCACTTAACTCGATCGCCCGTCGGGCGGCAAGCACAACGAGTTTATATGAACTACCTGTCTGATTAAATAAATGCGCGATGTCTACCTTATGCATTATGTGAATCCTCCAATTCTTTTTTTACTATTCGCTTGAGTTCTCTATAAGCGTCTTCGAGTTTATCATTTACTATTCTATAATCGTACTTATCGCTATATAATATTTCCTTCTTGGCCAACGCCAATCTCCTGGCCATATCCGACAGCGAATCAGATTTACGTTGATGCAGTCGCTCCTTAAGTACCTTTATCGATGGCGGCAATACAAATATCAGGACGCTTCTATCCGGATACGCTCGGAGGACTTTCATGGCGCCTTTTACATCTACATTAAGGAGGACGCTGGCTCCTTTGGCGAGATTGGCCTCTATGAATTCCGTTGGGGTGCCGTAGAGATTGCCAAAATTCTCTTCGTACTCCAGAAATGCGCCCTTCTTGACTAACTCGAGGAAGTGCTCTCTCGAAACAAAATGGTAATCGACTCCTCTCTTCTCTCCGGGCCTGGGACTGCGGGTAGTCATCGATATAGAATTCGCCAAAGCGAACCCGGCTCTTAGCAGTTTATCGCAGAGCGTGGTCTTGCCACAGCCCGATGGGGCTGACACCACAAACACCTTCCCATTACTCAATTTTCCGACATTCCTTCTCACTCTAAGTTCTTAGCCTGCTCTCTTATCTTTTCTATCTCGCTCTTTATCTCGATCACGTTCTTAGCTATCTTAAAATCGCTCGCCTTCGAGCCGATAGTGTTGATCTCTCTATGAAGTTCCTGCGCTATGAAGTCAAGCTTCTTCCCAACCTCTTTCCCAGACGATATTGTTTTAGTGAAATTCTCCAGATGATTGGTAAGCCTCGTTATCTCCTCCGAGATATCACAATTCTTTGCAAAAATCGCAACCTCCATCTCGAGTCTTCCCATGTCTATATTGCGTCCTCCGGTGAGCGACTTAACGCGGTCTTCGAATCTCCTCTTATATTCATCGATATTGAGATGTGCCCTAAGCTTTATCGCACCGAGCATCTTTATTATTTTCCTGGTCCTGGATAATAAGTCCGCAGAAAGAGCCTTACCCTCTTTCGCCCTATCTATGACTAGGTGCTTCAATGCATTATCTACGGCCGATTTCACCACCGGCCATGCCTTCGCTACATTTCTGTCTCCGGCATCGTTGTTAAGCACTCCCGGCAGAGCAACCAGCTCATTTACGGTAATATCGCCACCTAAATCCAGAAATTTTTTCAGCCGCATAAGCTGCGCGTAATATATCTTTGCAACATCTTTATTGATCGAAAAATTGTCATCCTTCAATAATCTTCCGTCACACGATATGTTCACGCTGACCTTTCCGCGAACGATATTCTTCTGCAAAATTTCCTTTATCTTGTCTTCGAATGCCATTATATTCGTCGGGAGCTTCAGCGTGGCGTCAAAATATTTATGGTTTACGGTCTTTATCTCAACGATAACCCTGCCATTCTTACATATTGCGGAGCCTTTACCGAAGCCTGTCATCGACCTTATCATTATATCCCCCTACACCCAAATCTTCTTCTCAAAAGTTCCCTTTACCGTTTTTACCGGATAGAGATCCATTATGATCTCATCGGGAGCAAACCATAATTTTATCTCGCGCTCTGCTTCTTCGGGATTCGTTGACGCATGTATCACATTTTCATACACGCCCTTGGTAGTAATGCGGCCGTATGCGCCGCGTATCGAAACCGGATCGGCTTCTTCGGGGTTCGTGGCACCGCAAATCTTTCTGATCTTGGCTATTGCGTCATCTCCATAATAGACCAGAGCCATTACTTTTTTCTTATGAAAACCGCCCATCAAGTATTTTATAAGATCTGGGAAGAAGGGTTTGTCTTTAAGCATCGCGTAATGCTGCTCGGCGAGCTCCTTCGATACCTCCACGATCCTGGACGCTACTATCTCGAGCTTGGTTTCTGATAATCGTGTCAACACATTACCGGTAAGCGATTTACTTAACCCATCCGGTTTAATCAGCACTAAAGTTTGTTCGACCATAACATCCTCTCCTATAATAAACGTAATATCACAAAATACCGCCAGTCTATTCTAATCAATTTAGCGGCTTCTCGTCAAGAGTTATTCGCTATCTCGCTATCTCTATATCGCTATGGAATTTGAGGCCTCGCTTGGCTTGGTGGTTGCGGATAAACTTTTTTTATTTAGCAAATCCAGTATGCGATTCATGTCTTCTGTGGAATAGTATTCTATCTGTATCCTACCTCTCTTCTTCCCGTGTAAAATTCGAACACGTGTGCCGAACAATTGCTGCAGATGGCTCTCTATATCTACGATGCCCTGCTCTTTCCGAACCTCAATGCCGGGCTTGGTCGATCCCGCCCTACGGCCGACGAGAGATTCGGTCTCCCTCACGGACAAGCCTTTTTTCACTATAAGATTACAAGCCCTGATCTGATCAATCTCCATCGGAAGAGATAACAGTGCCTTAGCGTGGCCGGCTGAAATAATGCCCTTGGAAATGTAATCCTGTACCTTTTTAGGCAACCCTAATAATCTGATGGTATTGGCTATCGTCGAGCGATCTTTACCCAGGGCCTGTGCAATCTTCTCCTGTGTAAAACCAAAGTCCGTAATAAATCTCTGGAACGCGATCGCCTCTTCTATGGCATTAAGCTCTTCGCGCTGAATGTTTTCAATAAGCGATATCTCGAGCATATCGATATCTGCTACATTTTTTACGATCGCGGGTATTGTTTCTATTGCCAACTCTTTCGCCGCTCGAAATCTCCTCTCACCTGCTATAAGCTCATAGATATCGCCACGCTTCCTAACTAACACTGGCTGAATAACACCTTTCTCTTTGATAGAACTAATAAGGTCTTTTAGCTTCTCCTGATCAAATTCCAGTCGGGGCTGGTACTTATTAGTCTTAATCTGCGCTATCGGTACCTGCAATATCTGCTCACTGCTTACCGGCGGCGTAATCGCTGATGGGATAGATCCGGCTGTCGCTGAGTTCAATAGAGCTTCTAAACCGCGACCAAGCGCTTTGTTTGACATTGTTTTCTCCCGTTAGATATTTTTATTGACTCTTCTCAATATCACCAATCTTCTGTAACTCATTGACATTACTGGGGATATCTACACTATGTGCTATATTTGGCTGATTGATATCTTTCTTAACGTCTAACAGTTCCTCGGTAAACTCTCGATATTTTTGGGCACCGATAGAATGCTTATCGTAAAGAGCTATCGGTTTACCAAAACCAGGTGCCTCAGTTAAGCGAATATTGCGAGGTATAACTGTATTATAAACCCTGCCCTTAAAGAAGTTCCTTGCCTCATTTATGACTTCGGTGGTCAGTTTAGTCCTAAAATCGGCCATCGTAAGCAAGACACCTTCGATAGTAAGCGCCGAATTAATATTCTCCCTGACTAGATTGATTGTGTTGACTAGCTGACTAAGGCCTTCGAGAGCATAGTATTCGCACTGAACCGGTATCAGGACCGAATCCGCCGCAGCAAGAGCATTGATCGTCAATAACCCCAAGGAAGGAGGACAATCGATAATTATGTAGTCGTATTCGGATGATATCGATATTAGGGCTTTTTTTAATTTATATTCGCGCCCCATTACGGCCACAAGCTCAACCTCAGCTCCAGTAAGACTCAATGTGGAGGGTGCAAGTGAGAAATGGTCTATACCGCTACTGATAATTATAGATCTTGGGTCCGCATCTTCAACGAGCATTTCATATACGCTTTCCTTAATATTATGTTTATTTATGCCAATACCGCTCGTAGCGTTGCCCTGAGGGTCTATGTCAATAAGTAGAGTGCGCTTCTGGAGAAAAGCCAAAAAGGTAGCAAGATTGATAGCGGTTGTCGTCTTACCGACACCACCTTTTTGATTGCATATGGCGATTGTTTTAGGCATTTACCAAATGTTCCACGTGGAAAAAATCACTACTCCTACGCTCATTTACTTAAAAGATTACACTCCGATTTCAAAAATCAAACTACTGATACGCTATTTTTTGCTAACGACGATTGCTCGACTATGGTTAATGCAGTATTCACTACCCAGTAAAGCACTAATCCTGACGGCATGCTATAGAAAATAAACCCGAAGACGATGGGCATCACTATCAACATAATTTTCTGCTGTTCTTTCTGTTCGGGCGTTACCGCACCTCCCATTGTCTTCGTCGAAATCTTCTGCTGCATGACCATAGCAGCAACCATGATGAGCGGAAGTATATTTATACTATTTCCGAGAAACGGCAGGGTGAATGGCAACCTTACAGCATCAGGTGATGACAGGTCTTTTATCCAGAAAAAACCTGTATTACGAAGCTCTATCGACTTCATTAGTGCAGAATAGAGTGCTATAAAAATAGGCATTTGAAGCACTATCGGCAGACATCCACTCAGCGGATTAATATTATATTTCTTATAAAGCTCCATAACGGACTTATTCATTTTCTCTGGGTTGTCTTTATATTGTTTTTTTAGCTGTTCCATCTGTGGATGAAGCTCCTGCATCTTCTGCATCGACTTAAAGCTTTTGACGGTAAGAGGAAATAGTATCAGATTAAGGAATACTGCCAATAATATTATGGAAAAGCCCCAGCTGTGGGTTACGTTATGAAAGAACCCCATGACCGCCAGCATAACCTTGCTAATTCCGCCGAAAAATCCGTAGTTCACCGTCGCCTCTAGCCCATAATTCAGCTCTTTTAGCGTTTGGATACTGCTCGGACCACAATATAGAACAAATCTATTGTCTATAGTCGAGTTCGGCTGAATATTAACAGCATCGACATCGACGCCCATTACGATCACACCGTCTTTGTCTTCGCTGTAAAACTGTGCCCTTGTCAATGAAAGAGGTTTTAGAACAAGTGAAAAATATTTATTCTTGAGTGCTGACCAGTTTACAACGCCGAGGTTGATCGTGCGTTGATCCTGTTTTGGCTTCTTAAATCCGAGCGCCTTACCATTGATGTCGGCCGTGACCTCTACATATCTTTTATCCTGCATTCCGGTTTCTGTAAGACCCGCTCCACCCACGATTCTGTAACTAAATGGGGTGGGAGAGTCTGCGGTATTTTTGCTTGATAACTCCAAATCAATGCCGTATTTAGCTTTATGGAGAGTATACTTTTTAGTTATTAGAAGATTTCCGCTATTTAATCTATATATTATAACATTGTCTTTAACCTGTGGTATGTAAGCGGCGTTATCAATCTCAGGATTGCTGTTACTAGATATGCTTAATATATATTCGGACGGCTTCGATAGGCTAATCAAATCTAGATTATTTACTGCCTGAGAATCCTTAAACTTTTTTAATGCGATCTTCTTTATCGAGCCACCTATGTTACTGAAAGTCAATATATAATTGTCCGTCTCCGCCTTAAGTTCTGTCTCTTCTACGGTAGGAACGGCCGGCTGCGCAATTTCAGCCTGCTTCAGAGCTTGTCCGATGGCGGTTGCAGGTGCCCGGCTCACAGGTACAATGGGTGGCCTCGGTGCCAAATATTGAAATCCCAATACTATAAGTACGGATAAAACGATCGCTAATATAAGTCTTTTTTCCATTTTTAGATCACCTTACTGGATCATACCCGCCCGCAGAAAATGGCTGGCAGCGTAAAATCCTTTTGAGTCCCTTAAATGAGCCTTCTAATAGCCCGTGCTTTTCTATAGCTTCTATTGCATAATCGGAGCAGGAGGGATAGAACCTGCAACACCGTATCTTCATGGGGGATAAGTACTTACGATATATATTTAAGGCGCCTAATACCAATTTTTTTAAGTATATCATGCTAATATTTCGGCCTTGCTTGCCAATGATAATAATATCCGATGCGCATTCTCATAAAACAGGTTGTCCCCTGGGTTTTTTCTCACAATTATCACGATATCATAAGCTTTTTTAAATAAAGGTTTGTTCTTCCTATAAACTTCGCGGAATAATCTGCGAATCCGGTTTCTGATGTGGGCGCGCTTTATACATGAGGAGCTTATAGAAAAACCGAGCCGGTTATGCTCCAGGCCGTTTCCTGCGACAGACAATACAAAACCCTCACTCCTTACAGACCTGCCGTTTTTATATACGGCCCTGAACTCTCCGGACTTGAGCATATGCTCATTTTTGCTAAATTTCTCGTCGGAGATTAAGCGTCTGCCTGTTCGGTCTTCGCTAACCGTCATACCGTCAGCTTGTGACGTCCCTTTTTTCTGCGCCTTCTCAGGACTTCCCTGCCCCAGCGATCGCTCATTCTCTTTCTGAATCCGTGCTTTCTCTTTCTCTTTATATTTGACTTTGGTTTTAATCCTAATTTCATTTTTTCTTCTCTCCCTTTTTTGCGTTAATCGCGAAGTAGATTATAGCACATCGCCCCCTTCAGTCAATAATTTAATTTCAATTTTCCTTGCATTAGCGAAAATACTTTTATATAATAGCGCATGTTGCCTTTGTTTTACATCCAATTCAACTGTGCACAACATGTGAATAACTTGTTATTTTACGTAGGATTACGCGGATTATATTGTGGATAACCACAGATTAAGGAATATATGAGTAATTCCGGTGCCACGGCCTGGAGTAAGGCTCTAGAACATATAAGGAAGGATCTCGATAATGAGCAAACCTTTAATATATGGTTCGGTCCTATCAACTGCTCTTCATGCACGTCGGAAAAGATGATTCTCGAGATCCCCAACAAATTCTGTCAGGACTGGCTTATGAATAGATATATGCCTATTATCAATTCCGGCGTCAGGAGGGCGTGCGGTGCTAATATAGCTATTGAATTCGTATTGAATGATCGCCTGCCGGCGCCGGCGATCCCTGATAGCGCTAAAAAAGATGGGGAGAGAAAAGAGGCTAAAGGTTTTTGGCCTTTTTCAAAACACATTTCGGACCACGCCGGAGAGATAGGCCTGAACCCCAAATATACATTTGACAGTTTCGTCATCGGGCCGTCTAATAGATTTGCTCACGCGGCGGCGATGGCGGTATCAGACTCCCTGGCTAAAGCCTATAATCCATTATTCATATACGGGGGCACCGGCCTCGGCAAGACTCACATAATGCATGCTATAGGCGATTGTGTGCTTCAAAAGAATCCGAAGGTTAAGATACTATATATATCCAGCGAGGACTTCTGCAATGAGATGATAGGCGCGATTCAAAATCGCACGATGACTAAATTCAGGGATAAGTACCGCAGCGTCGATCTATTATTGATAGATGACGTACATTTTATAGCGGGGAAAGACTCCACCCAGGAAGAGTTTTTCCACACCTTCAACACTTTATACGACGCCCACAAGCAAATCGTTGTCACGAGCGACCGCCCGCCAAAGGAGATCAATAAGCTGGAAGAGCGCCTGGTATCGCGGTTCTTGTATGGCCTGGTTACCGACATCCAGCCGCCTGATTTCGAGACGAGGATCGCCATACTAAAGAGAAAGTCGGAGTTGGCGGGCACATCTCTCGGTGAGGACATATTCTATTTTCTCGCCGAGAAAGTTAAGACAAACATCAGAGAGCTCGAAGGTGCTTTAATACGCGTCGTCGCCTATTCTAAGCTCATAGGCAAGACTGTTTCGGTGGAGCTTGCGAAGGAAGTTTTAAAGGACATGATAATCGAGGGCGAGAAGAAGGTCACGATCGATCTTATACAGCGAAAGGTCAGCGAATACTTCGACATCAAACTATCGGATATGAGGGCGAAGAAGCGTTCTAAAGCTATCGCATACCCGAGGCAGGTGGCGATGTATCTGGCCAGGCAACTCACGGAATACTCGCTTCCCGAGATAGGGGATCAGTTTGGCGGGCGTGACCATACCACTGTAATGCACGCCTGCTCTAAAGTGGAAGGGGATTTGAAGACTAAAGAGGGTTTTACGATTTTATTGGACCGCTTAATAGAAAGTATTAAGGGATAGCGGTTTATATCCTGTTGGCTGTGTGGATAAGTAGTCTCTTATTTTAGCGGATTACAATTTCTCAACTTATTGGTATATAAGCAGTTAGTGAGTTACACACTTATCCACAGCCATTACTACGATTATTACTATCTTTAAATACTTATTAATAGAAGGGAGTTTTTGGGAATGAAAATATCGGCGCCAAAAGATTTATTATTAAAAGGGATACAGAGCGTACAGACTGTTATTGATTCAAAAACCATTCAACCGATCTTGTCCCACATATTAATGGAAGCAACGAATGATAATATAACCCTGACAGCGACAGATTTTAATATCGGTATAATTACAGTCATACCTGTTAAGCCATCCATTACGGGCGCTATAACGGTGCCGGCAAAGAAGCTGGCGGAGATTATAAAAGAACTGCCGGACGAAATTATATCAATATCAGTGAAAAAGAATAATATTATCAACATAGAATGCGGGAATAGTAATTTTAAAATTATGGGGCTGTCGGAGGAAGAGTTTTCCAAACCCCCTGAGTTTAAAGATAAGAATTATATTACACTGAAGCAGGCGAGGCTGAAGACGCTACTCCGCAGAACGGGTTTTGCGGCGGGGCATGATGAGATAAGACATGTGCTTAACGGTATATTGTTTGTATTGAAACCCTCCCACCTAAGGTTAGTCGCCACCGATGGCAGGTGTCTGGCTATGACCGAGGAGAAGATGCAACTGCCAAAAACGCTCGAGGGAAAGTTTATATTGCCGGCCAAGGCGGTGAGCGAGTTGGACAGGATGCTTACCGACGATGGCGATGTGAAGATATCGGTTGCGGAGAAACAGGTAATGTTTGATACGGGGACGACGAAGCTAGTATCGAGGCTTATAGAGGGGGAATTTCCCAACTATGAACGGGTGATACCGGAAGAGGCCAAAGATAAAATGGTTGTTTCCAGGACCGCGCTTCTGGGCGCGATAAAAAGAGTCGCGCTGTTTACCAGTCCCGACTCGATGTTTATTAGGGTGGATGCATCCAAAGATAAGATAGTCCTGTCTAAGAGCGATCCCCATACGGGCGAGGCTCGGGTGGCCCTCGACGTTCAGTATAAAGGGAAGGACCTGTCTATAGGATTCAACCCCGACTATCTGGTAAGCCTTCTTAAGAACGTCGATCAAGAGACCGTGGCGCTCGAGCTCGTAGATGCGGAGAAACCGGGAGTCGTCAGAATAGCGGATGAATATGTATATGTCGTCATGCCCCGACAGCCGATCTAAGCATAAGCCCAAGGGGGCCGAGCATTTTAGCGAGCTGATCGGCAATGTGATAGAAGGCCTGAGCGGTAAGGAGCGTCTGGGCAAAGAAGAGATCGAAGATGCGTGGCGAATTTCAGCGGGCGAGGCCGCGGCCAGGCATGCGAAGCCCGTATCGTTTAAGAAGGCAAGTCTGGTGATCGATGTGGCTAACTCGAGCTGGTTGTACGAGCTGAGCATCCGAAAACAGGAGTTGGTAAAATCCTTGGAGTTGCAATTAAAAGGAAAGAAGATTAAAGAGATCAGGTTCCGAATAGGCGATATAAAAAAATAAGAGTCGGAGTAATGGTATAAATAAATAGTAATAATGAGGATGGCAAATGAAAGAGAATAAGATGAGTAGCGCTGAAGAGAAAGACCTGCAGAATAAGGAAAAGGCCGCGGCGGCCAAGAAGTACGATGCGACTACGATACAAGTTTTGGAGGGTGTCGATGCCGTAAGGAAGCGCCCGGCTATGTACATCGGAGACACGACTCAGCGAGGGCTTCATCACTTAGTCTACGAGGTAGTTGATAATTCAATAGATGAGTGTATGGGGGGGTATGCAACTACGATAGATGTCGTCGTGCATGCGGATAATTCCGTAACGGTCGTAGACGATGGGCGCGGGATTCCGGTCGATATACATAAGATTCAGGGGAAGCCCGCCGTCGAAGTCGTGCTGACGACGCTACACGCAGGCGGTAAGTTCGATCACAGGGTCTATAAGGTCGCCGGGGGGTTGCACGGCGTCGGTGTGTCTTGCGTCAATGCCCTGTCCGAATGGCTCGATGTAGAGGTCAAGCGGGAAGGCAAGATTTACCATATCGGTTTTGAAAAAGGCAGGACATCTGAGAAGCTGAAAGTTATAGGAAGCACCAAAGAGAACGGTACGCGCGTTACCTTCAAGGCCGATAAGGAGATTTTTGATAAGGGTGGTGTCGTGTACTCCTTCGACACGCTTGCCAACAGATTGAGAGAGCTGGCTTTCCTTAACAAGAATGTGAAGATAACTCTGAAGGATGAGCGCGAGAAAGATAAGTTTGCGGAGTTTCAATTCTCCGGAGGCATAGTTTCGTTCGTGGAATATCTGAATAAGAACAAGAGCGTCCTGCACAAGAAAGTGATATTTTTCGAGAAGGAGAAAGACGGTATTCAGGCGGAGGTGGCGATACAATATAACGATGGATATGGTGAAAATATTTATACGTTCGCCAATAATATCAATACGATAGAGGGCGGAACACATCTGACCGGATTTAAATCCGCACTAACCAGGACGATAAATCAGTATTGTAAGGCTAAGAAGCTTTTAAAAGAAGGCGATCCGGCCATGTCGGGCGAGGACGTGAGAGAAGGGCTGACCTCCGTCATAAGCGTGAAGGTGCCTAATCCGCAGTATGAAGGACAGACTAAGACGAAGCTCGGCAATTCCGAGGTAGAAGGTATAGTGGAGGCGATAGTTAACGAGGCGCTGACTTCTTTCATAGAGGAGAATCCCTCCGTCGCCAATAAGATCATTGAGAAGGCTGTTCTCGCTTCCAGAGCGCGCGAGGCCGCAAGAAAAGCTCGAGAACTCACCAGGCGTAAGGGCGCGCTCGAGGGCGCGAGCCTGCCGGGTAAGCTGGCCGACTGCCAGGAGACCGACGCGGCGGTATGTGAGCTATATTTGGTCGAAGGAGACAGCGCCGGAGGATGTTGGGGGGGAGAGACGCTGGTGGCGCTCACCGACGGTAGGAACATCCCATTTAAAGAGCTGGTGGAAGAATATAGGAGAGGGAAGAAAAATTATTGCTACACAATGCTCGACAACGGGCATATAGGTATAGCGGCTATAGTAGAGCCGCGGATGACAAAACAAAACGCGGAAGTGATCAAAGTAGTTTTGGATAACGGAGAAGTGCTTAAGTGTACTCCGGACCATTTATTTAGACTGGCTAACGGCTCTTATGTGGCGGCCGCCAGCCTCACCCCACAACACAGCCTTGCGCCTCTGTATAGAAAAATATCACAGAGGCAGGGTAGGTGCTCCCTGGATGGCTATGAGATGGTATTTGATCCGTGCGCTAAAAGATGGATATACACGCATGTGATAGCTGATATGTACAATTTAAAGAATAATACATACGCCGCCATCGCAGGGAAATATCGGCACCATGTGGATTTTAATAAATTAAACAATAATCCGAACAACATCCAACGAGTGCCGAAAGACCAGCACATGGACTGTCATCATAAACATCTGGAGAATACATTGCACAGGCCGGATGTGAAGATAAGGTCCACCGAGGCAAGGCGCACCGAAGACTTTAGAGAAAGGGCTCGAAGCAAATCTTTAGAGAAAAGAGAATTTTTTAGCGCACAAGCAAAAAAACAATGGAAAGACCCGGAATATAAAAGAAGTATGATGGAAAAATATCTGGAGTTTTATCATAACAATGCCGACTTTAGGGCCAAAATCTTGAACATTATAAACGAGGCACAGAAAAAGTATTGGAAATCGCCGGAGAACAGAAAGAAACAGTCCGTAAGAACGAAAAAGCATTTTATCTGCCATCCAGCAGCAAAAGACGCCCTTTCATTAAAGGCTCAGGCGCAATGGGAAGACGAGGCATTGCTAAAATGGCGCAGCGATGCGACAAAGTGCCAATGGACGGAGAGTTTTAGGAAAAAACGCAAAGCCGCGTACGATAAGACTTATTTTGATCATAGCATGTGCTTGCTGAAGGGTGTATCCACTCATGGCCTTAATGTAGAGGGCTATGAAAAGCTTAGAACCCGCCTGGCAAATAGAAATAAGAATTTGCTGAAGATAGACACTTTGAAGAAGAGGTTCTTCGAAGGCGATGAAGACAGGATGGTCGAAGCAGTCGAAAATTATAATCATAAGATACAAAGAATTGAAAGGGTGGCGACTAAAGAGGATGTTTATGATATGGAGGTGCCCGGGACGCATAACTTTGCCCTGGCCTCGGGTATCTTTGTGCATAATAGTGCCAAGCAGGGGCGCGACAGAAGATTCCAGGCGATATTGCCGTTGAAAGGGAAAATATTGAACGTGGAGAAGTCGCGGCTGGACAAGATCCTTAACAACGATGAAATAAGAACGATCATTACCGCCATAGGGACAAGTGTTGGGGAAGAGTTTGCGATCGATAAACTGCGATACCATAAGATAATTATAATGTGCGATGCCGACGTTGACGGTTCTCATATAAGGACACTTCTGCTTACATTCATGTATAGACAGATGCATGCGCTTTTAGATAAGGGGTATGTGTATATTGCGCAACCGCCTCTATATAAGATCAAGAGGGGCAAGAGAGAGGAGTATATTCAGACAGAAGATACTCTTAATGATATGCTTCTCGAGCTCGGATCTGAAGGAGCCACGCTTATAAGGGTAAAGGATAAAAAGGAGTTTACAGATAAGCAACTTAAGGGCGCATTGGATGCTCTGGTGGAGCTCAATAGCCTGGCAAGCGCCGTTAATAGACATGGAGTAGAATTTTCAAAATACCTAAGTTTTAGACATAAGAAGACCAAAAAAATGCCACTTTATATGGTCAAAGTGGAGGGCGAAGACCAATTTTTGTATAATGACGACGAATTAGCCAAATATATACAGACAGAGGAAAAGGGCGTCAAAAAAGAAGGTAAAAGTAAAGATGGCGGGAAGAAGACAGATGGTAAGGAGGATGTCGCGCCAGAGCCAGAAGTCCTCCAGGTTAAAGCCCCGAGCTACACAGAATTCTACGAGACACGTGAAATAGAGAAGATAATCGATAAGATTGAGAAGTTGGGAGTCGACATAGAGGACTACGAAGCGATCGGCGAGACGAAACCCAAATATTTTATTAAGAATGAAGATGGTAAGCACGGCTTCTGCGATCTTAAAGAGATATTGAGATACGTCATAAATGCCGGTAAGCATGGCATGAGCATCCAGAGGTATAAAGGTCTCGGAGAGATGAATCCTCATCAGCTCTGGGAGACGACCATGGATCCGGCAAAGAGAACACTACTAAAGGTTACACTCGAGGATACCGTTGCGGCAGACTCGATGTTTACTATATTGATGGGCGAGGCCGTTGAGCCGAGAAGAGAGTTTATAGAGAAGCATGCCCACGAAGTCAAAGTGTTAGACATATAAGGCAAGGAGAAATATGTACGCGCTTAATGAGAAGCTGGTTCCCAGGTGTATTGAAGAGGAGATGAAGGATTCGTATATCAATTACGCGATGAGCGTAATTGTAGGCAGGGCACTGCCGGACATACGCGATGGACTTAAGCCGGTCCACAGGAGGGTGCTATATGCGATGAGGGAGCTCGGGCTCGAGCATAACAAACCGCATAAGAAGAGCGCCAGGATCGTCGGAGAGTGTCTGGGTAAATATCATCCGCACGGCGACGCGTCGATATACGACACGCTGGTTCGTATGGCGCAGGATTTTAGTTTGCGCTATCCGCTGGTCGACGGGCAGGGAAACTTCGGGTCGATCGACGGAGATTCAGCGGCCGCCATGAGGTACACGGAGGCCAGGCTTGAACACATCACCGATTGGATGCTTCTCGATATTGATAAGAATACAGTAGACTTCACCCCGAACTTCGACGGGTCACTTACGGAACCGACGGTTCTTCCGTCGTGCCTTCCGAATCTTCTGATCAATGGCTCGAGCGGCATAGCCGTAGGAATGGCAACCAATATACCTTCGCACAACATTAAGGAAGTCGCCGACGCCGTCATCCATGTGATAGATGATCCCGCTTGTGAGTGTAAGGATCTGCTGAAGAAGATAAAAGGTCCTGATTTTCCGACGGGTGGCATTATCCGCGGGTACGAAGGCATAAGGAATGCCTACCTTACGGGCAGGGGCTTATTAAGGATTCAGGCGAAGGCCTACGTCGAAGAGATGAAGAGCGGTAAGGAAGCGATAGTCATCAAAGAGATACCGTATATGGTTAATAAGTCCAACCTCATCGAATCGATCGCAGATCTGGTTCAGGATAAGAAGATAGAAGGTATCACCGATTTAAGGGACGAATCCGATAAGGATGGAATGCGTATAGTAATAGAGTTAAGGCGCGGAGCCATCGCGCGGGTCGTATTGAACCTTCTCTATAAACACACACAGATGCAACAGACATTCGGTGTCATTATGCTGGCGCTTGTCGACGGCCGCCCTAAAGTGCTGACGCTGAAAGAGATGTTGACGGAATTCATCAGGCACAGAAAAGATATTATTGTAAGAAGAACGAAATTTGACCTCGAGAAGGCACAGGATCGCGCGCATATCCTCGAAGGGCTGAAGATAGCGCTTAAGAACCTCGACAAAATAATAAAGCTTATCAGGGAATCGAAAGATCCTCAGGTGGCTAAGGCCGGCCTGATGGAAAAGTTTGAACTTTCCGAGAGGCAGGCTCAGGCTATACTCGAAATGCAGCTTCAGCGCTTAACTAATCTGGAACGAGAAAAGATAGACAAAGAGTATTTAGAGCTAATAAAGAAGATAGAATATTATAAATCTATTCTCGACAGCGAAAAACTGGTGCTTCAGATAATTAAGCAGGAGACGAAAGAGCTGTCGGAGAAATTCGGTGATGAAAGGCGCACCGAGATAGCTCCTGAGGCCGAGGAACTCGAGATAGAGGACCTTATAGCCGAAGAAGACGTTGTTATAACGATGAGCCATGGCGGATATATTAAAAGAATGCCCATATCAAGCTATCGTAAACAACATCGCGGCGGCAGAGGTGTTACGGGCGCCGAGATAAAGGAAGAGGATTTCATCGAGCATCTGTTTATAGCTTCGACGCATGAGTCGATATTATTCTTTACGGACAAGGGAGTAGTGCACTGGCTTAAGGTGCACGAGATACCGGAGGCTGGCCGCGCATCCAAGGGCAAGGCAATAGTTAATCTTATCACGACCGGTCAGGGGGAGAAGATAAGCGCATTCGTTCCCGTAAAGGAATATAAAGAAGGGCATTTCCTCGTTATGGCGACAAAGAGCGGCTCTATTAAGAAGACGGATCTTAAGGCCTACTCTAATCCGCGTAAGGGGGGCATTATCGGTATGGGGCTCGAGAAGGATGATGAGCTGATAGGCGTCGAGATGACGAATGGTTCCGACGAGATATTTCTGGCGACTCGCGAAGGCAAGGCGATACGATTTAAGGAAGAGCAGGTCCGTGATATGGGACGCTCAGCCAAAGGCGTGCGGGGCATAAGCCTTAATAAGAAGGACGTTGTTATAGCTATGCAGATCGTGAAGGCCGACCAAACGGTTCTCACGGTTACGGGATTAGGTTTTGGCAAGAGGACTCCGTTCAAAGAATACAGGTTGCAATCTCGGGGCGGAAAAGGTATTATTAACATCAAAGTTACGGGCAGGAATGACGAGGCTGTAGGGCTTAAAACAGTCTCGGATAAGGATGAGCTGATGCTCGTCACAGATAAGGGGATGGTTGTCCGATGTCCGGTGAAGGACATACGCGCGACAGGCCGCTCGACCCAGGGCGTAAGATTAATGAGGATCGATTCCGGGGATGTGATTACATCCATCGCCAGGATAGTCCCTGAGGAAGAGGCAGAAAAAGTTCCCGAAGCAGTGGCTCCGGTAGCACCCCAGCCTGGTGCTAAAGCACCTGAGCAGGTGAAGCCCGAGGAGAAAGATAAGGCCATTGAGAATACAGCGCCGGTCGAGAAGCCGGACCTCGAAAAAAAAGTAAAAACCAAAGCAAAAAATAGCAATAAGAAATAAGCACAATATTTTTAAATATAGCGTCCCCATCGTCTAGTCTGGCCTAGGACATCAGATTTTCATTCTGACGACTGGGGTTCGAATCCCCATGGGGACGCCATCTTAAAAGTAGCAGTAGCAAGTAGTTAGAGCTAAACTCGTGTTAATGGCAAATAATGGGATTTAGTGGTATTTTATGGTATTATAGTCCCCGTACGGTCCCCGGAGGATGATTGATAAATACAATCAAAATGGATTGAACGCTTGGCAACCTCCAAAGGGTTGCTTTTTTGTTAAATCATGATTCGGGTATTGAGAATATTAGGCAGGCACATGAAAACGATAAGAATATGTTATTGGATCATAATAGCTATTGCAGCGGCAATACTATCTGCGCTATTGTCTAAAAGAATAATTCCGGAATGGATAGGCTTATGTTGGACCGTATGGGTGCTTATATTTTTAAACATCTTAACATACCAATGGTCGTTTAAGAAAGAAAAAATATCACCGATTTTAGTTGTAATCGTTACTACGCTTTCATCAATATGGGTTAATAACTCAGTAACGCCACTTGTGTCACCGGTTATATCTAGCGTGATCATAAAGAGCAGTAACATATTTGGGAACAAAGGTAGTTTTTGGCTGACACAAGAAGCGGAATACAAAATCAAATTCCCACTAGTTCCCATAGTCTCTTTTGTAACTACGCCCTTGAAGGAAAATGTTGAATTGTTTCCTGTGGCATCTAATGAAGAGTTTAATAATTACGAAACAAATCCATTTATCAGAGATGTTAGAGTAATAAATAAAAAAATGTTTATTGACATCAAGCGCCTGAGCTCACTACTTATACAAGAGACAACAATTGATGTCATTTATAAGAGGTATTTCGAGAAGGGACTGAGGTTAGACATATCCGCACATTGGTATAGGACCGATAAGGAAGAAATAATATTAGGGTTAAGCTGCAAGAATAATTATCAGTTCGTGATTAGCAGTCTGATTTACGAGGAGAAAGGCTTTGTCTCTAAGTGCGCGGTATTGACATCGCAGTTTTTCTTGGACACTAGTAAATATCGACAAACTTCTTTTTTACGCGATAAAGCAGCAGGGCATGCTGACATTGATCGGGAAGGAAATTTGCGATTAGTGGTTCTTTCCCCGGTTAATCCGAGCGAAGAAATGAATTTTTATATTTCTTTTAAGAAGCTCGAATAAAATCTTAACTTTATCCCTATGCGGTAAAGAGACCGATAGGATAATGAGCAATGCCTTCATGCCGGTAACTATATACTTGCTTTTAAAAGATAGAGATTGAATAAAATATTGTTAAGCAGGATAACAAAAAATGAGAATAACTGGACTTTTTTTATATTATTTTTGTTAGGGGCACTTATTTATTCTATGGTGGAAAAATGTAAAAATGCAAAAGGATATTATGACAAAACATTAGGCTTTCAGATTACTTTTCCAAATAAAACTTGGTCTATACTTATCTCAGGCGGATTAAAGAGAGTAGCATGGGAAAAAGTAGCGCATTGTCTGCAGCAAGGGTTTGTAATATCATCGGAACAATCTGTGCGTGGATTGGCGGCTTATTTATAATCGTAGGAAATATTGCCTATATTGCACAGCGCAGTTTTCTTGGAAAAGTATATGCGATGTATGGAATCCCCAGACGTTAAATACTACAATAACAGAGCTGATAAAATAATGGAGGTTTAATGTGCCGAGTAGCACAAATGGCTGTGGAACTAGACATTTTGGAAAGTCTAATTATGTAGAAGACAAAGAAAATGAAGCGGAGGAGCTTGATACTACATTATGGATTTCTATCTTTTGGCTTCCAATTATACCGCTTAAATCTTATAGGATAAAACAACCGATTTGGTATGTGCGCAATGCCGAAAACCTCCCAATTTCTTATAGCTTTAACTTTACAGTGGTGAAGAAGCAGTCTTTGAACTGGCTACAGATTTTTAAAACATATCTAATCGTATATGGCATATGTTTATTAGCGGCGTTTATTGCATTTGTACGCTCACAATAGCGAGAAGATTACTAGTGCGCATATTAAAGATGAAATAACGGAGGTGTGGCATGGCGTCACAATGTCCATATTGCGAAAAAGTAGCATCAATTTTAGAGGACACCACATGTTATTATTGTCATAATGTTCGCCTATGGCCTTGCTCAAAATGCGGAAAACAAATTTCCATATCCTCGCTCGATATATACAATTATCCAAATGAGCATTCTAATTATGTATGTTATAAATGCCACACGAAATCGAAGCCACTTAAAGATAGAGTTGGATTAAAATTAGATATACTAGGGTATTTTCTAAACTCAACTTTTATAAGAATACTTATAATAGGCAGTATCATTACTTGGGCAATCATAGCTTTTAATAAGTTTTAGATTTCAGAAAAATTTACCAAAATAGCGAGTGATGAAAAAGATATTTATAATACTGTGCTGTGTGGTCCAACAGAGTTGATTAAATAAAGGAGTCTTATGAAACAAGACAATATTTATACCAAAATTAAATATTCATTTTTTAAATGGCTAGCTATTATCTCAGCTATATCGTTTGCCTGCACACATAACAAAAAAGAACGAGCAGATAGCCTAAAAAGAATCCAAGACGAATCAATCTTTTGGAAAAAAATGAACGCTTTGCCAGATGAAATAAAGAATGCAATTATTGAGGAAGAATCGAAAGCAATCAAAGCAAGAGAAAATAACGACTTAGAATTATATGAAACCCATAAAAAAAATGTGCGGAAATTGTTTAACGAGAACGCCGTATGAATAAGATCGAGTGATATGGATATTGAGCTAATAGCAGACGTCCTATTCGGGTACACCCTATCAGTGAGCAAGCAAGATCAGGCACCAATTTTTCCAGCAAAAATTCCCGCGACACCCGAGAGACATTATAATCTGAAATAGATCTTCATTTCGTGCCCCACCCATTCCCCGGCGATCGAAAGGTTGACGGGGCTTTTTGTGCCAAGTTACTAAAATAGTTTAAATAGGTCACAGTAAATAGCGAAGGCTCTTCTATTAAATCTAATAGATAAGCGTTCGCTTTTTTATTGTCCGACCAGAAAGGGGACCAGTATGAGTACAGAAGAAATGGTAAGCCGTTGCATAAGGAAGGACAAGGTTGCATGGAACGAGTTCATCCGGCAGCATCAAAGCATTGTGCGAAAGGTCGTCTATTATAAGCTCTATAAAACGAGCTACAGGGCACCTATAAACGATGTTGATGATATAGCCCAGGAAGTATTCTTGATGCTATGGGAAGATAACAAGCTGGCCCAGTTGCGGGATATTTCATGTTTAACTGGCTGGCTTGCCATTGTGACGATGAATCAAATGGCAGTTTATCGTAGGAAGCGGAATAATATAGACAGGATGACAATGTCTCTAAGTGATAGGCTATCCGAAGATGTCACTACTACCCTAGAGGATGTCATCCCGTGCAAGCACCCTGATCCGGCACAATTGGTTGAAACCAAGGAAGCGGTGTCACGGCTTGAAGAGTCGATGGCTAATCTCAGAATTAAGGAGAGAAGGGCATTAAGGCTTAAGGTCTATGACGGTAAGACACAGGATGACATAGCCAGTATCATGGATATTCCGGCTAACACGGTTGCGTCTCTTATAAGTCGGGCGAAGAGAAAGCTACTATTATTGGTATGATTTATATACGAGGAACCACGATGATTATTATTGGTATCATTCCGGTGATTACCTACACTGATTGAGCATAAAAGCTCTGAATCAAATAATCGTTTGTATGAGAGACTATTTTATAAGTTCAAATGTTGAAGATATGAAAATGTTAGGTAAAAAGGTAGATAAATTAAAAATCTTGTTATTGACTATGTCATCCCAAAGTGATAATGTCCTATTCTACCAATTTAAGAATGTCCTATTCTGAAGTTGCTATAATGATCTTCTCTAAGGGAGGATATTATGGCAGGAAGGGACATTATCATGGCTACGCAGGAGGAATTAAGAGCTTTACATATACTTCGTAAGGCGATCGATAAGGTGATTACGCAGAAGGAAGCTGCTGAATCAATCGATATAAGCGAACGGCAAGTGCGAAGGAAGATAAGTGTAATGAGGGAGGAAGGTGACAAAGGTATAGTCCGTAAGTTACGCGGCAGATCTTCCAATAGAATATTGCCGCATAAGGACAGAATCATATCATTGTTTAAGGATAAATATCCGGACTTCGGTCCGACATTGGCAAGCGAGAAGCTCTTTGAAAGAGATAAGCTTAAAGTAAATGATGAGACGCTCAGACTCTGGCTCATAGATGAGGGTATCCCATATAAAAAGCGCAAGAAGCGCCCGCATCGTCAATGGCGCGAGCGTAAACACCACTTCGGCCAAATGGTTCAGATGGACGGTTCTCATCACGCATGGCTTGAGGATAGAGGCCCTAAATGCGTCTTTATGGGCTACATAGACGATGCTACAGGCACACCATTTGGAAGGTTCTATAAATACGAAGGTACTATTCCGGCTATGGACAGCTTCAAGCGCTACATTAAGAAGTATGGTATTCCTATAAGCGTATATTTGGATAAGCACTCGACGTATAAGTCTACGGGCAAGCCTTCTATGGAAGATGAGCTTAATAATATAGTGCCTTTAAGCCAATTTGAGAGGGCTCTTAAAGAGCTTGGGGTTGATGTTATACACGCCAATTCGCCACAGGCCAAAGGAAGGGTAGAGAGGCTATTTAATACATTCCAAGATCGCCTTACAAAAGAACTAAGGTTAGAAGACTCCAGGACCATAGAAGATGCTAATAAAGTAGCTGAGCGCTTCTTGCCTGCTTATGCCAAGAGATTTAGTGTAAAAGCGCTAAAATCAGATGATCTTCACCGCCCTGTGTCTAAGGGCATGGATATTGATAGAATTCTCTGCATTAAGACAAAGAGATTTCTAAGGAATGATTTTACCATTATCCATAACGGTAAGCTCTATCAGATACTTGACAATATAAGGACAGATAAAGTAATCGTTGAGGATAGAATAGATGGGGATATGATCATCTGGCATAAGAAGACTATGCTGAAGTTTATAGAGATAACCGTCCGTTCGAAGAAAGAGGAGCCAAGGAAGGCGTTTAAGCCAAAGAGAATATATATGCCGGTTCCTAAAGATCATCCCTGGAGGCGCTTTAAGATTAATACACACTATCAACAGTATCAACAAAGAGAAAAGGTAGCCCCAAAAGAGAAAGGGCTACTACTGACAGTAGCATAGAAATAGGACATTTCTACTTTGGTAACTATAGGACATTTCTATTTTGGCTTGACAGCGGCTCTGTAAAGCCTTGCAAATACTACAGTTATAAAGTATAATCTAGAAGTAGCGTTCACAGAGACAATATTTTCATTCTGACGACTGGGGTTCGAATCCCCATGGGGACGCCATCCGCCTTCGCCATCAACGGTAAGACGGCCGAAGCACCAAGTAGCTTGCTAACTGATCGCGAAGGCGGGCCAATTTTAGTCAGAGAACTCAAGGGATTCGAAGTGAGGCCGCCACCGTACCACTCGCAGCAGTCCCAAGCAACAGCTTTCCACACTGACCGGCCAGCTACATAATTATGAAAATAATAAATGGAAACATTCTTCTTCGTAATTCGATACTAAAGGGCGCTTGCCTGAATATCGAAAAGGGTAAGATAAAAAGCCTTAATAAGAAACCATTGCGCCGCCGCGATGGCGCAATAGACGCGAAAGAATGTTTTATCTCTCCCGGTTTTATAGATACCCACATACATGGTGACCCCGAAAAAGTTATTAACTATCAGATGAGATATGGCACGACCGCGATCGTTTCCGCCATATCCTGCTCCTCTCCTAAGGGTATAAAGAAATCACTGGATCTTATAAGGAAATACCAACATTCAGGCACGATGGGTAGCTCAGTGCTTGGCGCGAGGATCGAAGGGCCTTTTATCAGTAAGGGGAGGGCTGGCGCTCAGGACAAGAGGTTCATTGTTTCGCCGTCAGAGGCTACTCTCCGCAAGATAATCGGAGAGGCGCGAGGAATTTTAAAGATCATGACCATCGCTCCAGAGCTCGAAGGAGCGGAGCGGCTGATAAAGATACTGGGCGAACGCGGCATCATCGCGTCTATGGGACATACGGACGCGGGATACAAAGAAGCCATTAGGGGTATAAGATGCGGCATAACACACGCTACACATCTTCCTAACGGGATGCGGCGGGAACCAACTCCCGAGAACGCTGTCCATGCCTGCCTGGTCGACGGACGAGTTAAAGTGGAGATGATATTTGATCTGGTGCACGTTCCCATCGGACTACTGTGCAAAGCCCTTAAGATAAAGAGCAAAAATAACATGATATTGATAACAGATTCGGTCAGAGCCGAGATGCGCGGCCGTAAAGCCGTAGGAGGCGTATACAGATTAAGAGATGGCACTATGGCAGGCTCCGATCTAACCATGATAGACGCTATAAAAAATGCGGTGAGATTCTGCGGAGTTGATATAAGAGACGCCGTGGCCTTCGCTACAATAAATCCGGCAAGGCTTCTGGGCGTTGATGCGAGGAAAGGAGCTATCTCCAGAGGAAAAGACGCAGACCTCGTTATATTTGATAAAAATTTTGATGTGAAAGTGACGATAGTGCGTGGTAGAATAGTTTACCAAAAGAGAGGGTTTTAGAAATATGTGCGGGATTGTAGGATATATAGGATATAGAAAAGCTCAGGATGTGATCCTGAGGGGCTTAGGTCGTCTGGAATATAGGGGTTATGACTCCGCGGGAGCCGCTATCCTGAGCGGGAAAAAGGTAAAAATAATTAAAAAGCAGGGAAAGCTTAAGATCCTGGCCGCCGAGCTATCCGATAACCCTATTGCAGGCACCATTGGGATAGGTCATACGAGATGGGCCACGCACGGAGTCCCCAGCGATGCCAATGCTCATCCTCACAGTGACTGCGCCGGCAAGATAGCCGTAGTGCATAACGGCATAATCGAGAACTATCTGGATCTTAAGCGTGAGTTAAAGAAGAGCGGGCATAGATTTATTTCAGAGACGGACACCGAGGTCATACCGCATCTTATTGAAAAATTCTATAAGGGGAATCTTGAAGAGGCGGTTCGCAATGCGGTCAAAATGCTTAAGGGTTCATACGCGATCGCTGTTATACATGAGGATGAGCCGTCTAAGGTGGTCGGGGCAAGGTGTGATTCGCCTCTCATAGTCGGCGTAGGTAAGGATGAAAATTTTCTTGCAAGCGATGTTCCCGCAATACTCGACTATACGCATAACGTAATCTATCTGGATAACCACGATATAGTAGTTATAACAAAAGATGGCGTTACCGTAAAGGATATGTCGGGGCGCATAATCAGGAAGAAGCCCTCGCTGATTAACTGGGACATCAGCCAGGCAGAGAAGTCCGGATATAAACACTTTATGCTGAAGGAGATATTTGAACAGGGCGATGTTATAGAGAAGATTATAGATGAGAGAATAAGAGACGGCAGGGTCAGGTTCGACGAGCTGAAGATAAAAGACGCGGACTTTAAGGGCATAAAGAATATATCGATAGTTGCTTGCGGCACCGCATATCACGCGGGTCTTACCGGAAAATACATGCTCGAAGAATACGCAAAGGTACCATGTTCGGTCGACACTTCGAGTGAATTTCGGTATCGCAATCCCATAGTTAATAGAGATACGCTCGTCATCATAGTCTCACAATCAGGGGAGACGGCGGATAGCCTCGCCGCATTGAGAGAGGCCAAGAAGAAGGGGTGTAGAGTACTCGGCATATGCAACGTGCTTGGCAGTTCGATCGCCAGAGAAGCCCATGGCGTCATATATACGCATGCGGGCCCCGAAATAGCTGTAGCGTCGACTAAGGCTTATACCGCCCAGCTCGCGACATTCTATCTCATAACATTGCACCTTGCCTATATACGCAAGACCGTATCCGCAGCCGGATTAAAAGCGCTTATAAAAGAGTTTAAGAGATGCGCGGGCCTTATGAATGACCTACTCTCCGAATATAAATCGGATTATAATATTATCGCGGCATACGCCCAGGAGTTTAAAAAATACTACCACCTCAAACATAATAAATCCTATTTCCTGTATCTTGCGCGCAATATAAATTATCCGAACGCCCTCGAAGGAGCGCTTAAGCTGAAAGAGATATCCTATATCAGCGCCGAAGGTTATCCTGCCGGTGAAATGAAGCATGGGCCGATCGCGCTGATAGATGAAAACCCATGGGTTGTATGCATCGCCGCGCAGTCGAAGACCTACGACAAAATGCTTTCCAATATACAGGAGATCAAGGCTCGCGGCGGTATCCTGATAGCGATAGTTACCGAGGGTGATAAAGAGATGGTGCATCACAACGTGAATTATACCATCGAGATACCGCCGGTAGACGAGCTATTCTCTCCGTTATTAGTCGTGATACCTCTACAGCTTATGGCATATTATGTGGCGCTCGAATTCGGACATGATATCGATCAGCCGAGAAATTTGGCCAAATCTGTTACGGTAGAATAAAGGATTATGCCCGGGACTCTATATATAGTCTCTACGCCTGTAGGCAACCTCGCAGATATAACCCTGCGCGCGATAGATACATTGAAATCCGTAGATCTCATAGCCGCAGAAGATACCCGCCACACTAAGATACTGCTCGACCGGTACCAGATAACGACACCCACGACGAGCTACTTCGAATATAATAAGGCGCAGAAGACAGAATACATTTTAGAATTACTTCAGAACGGAAAATCTATCGCCCTGGTATCCGACGCCGGGACTCCGGGAATCTCCGATCCCGGATACAGGGTGATCAGGATGTGCATCGATAATAATATATCCGTGGTTCCAATTCCCGGCGCATCGGGGTTACTGACGGCGTTGGTGGTTTCCGGTAAGCCCACTGATAAATTTACGTTCGAAGGGTTTTTATCCAATAAACCGATTAAGAGAAAGAATCAGCTGGCCAAGCTTAAGCTTGAGGATAGGACGATCGTATTATATGAGTCGCCGCACAGGATATCGAAATTGCTTGCCGATATCCTCGAGATATATGGTGACGTAGAGATCGTAGTGGCGCGCGAGATGACGAAGAAGTTCGAGGAACTCCGACGCGAGAAAGTCTCCGCATCACTTGAGCATTTTAAATCGGTAACGCCTAAGGGCGAATTTATAGTGATAATCTGATATGGCCGAGATGAGTAAAGAGATAAGGGCTTTGTTCCTGACTAAGTACTCGCGTGAGGGCGCGAGCACCAGATATAGGTTTCTGCAGTATTTTCCATATCTTGAATCCAAAGGCATTAAATGCACATTCTCGCCATTTACCGATTCATCATATCTTAGAAATATCTACGCGACAAAGAGGGGGTCTGCGGCGGATTACGTCAGGGCGCTATCCCGCAGGATCAAGGCTCTTTTCACAGTTCGTAAATACGACGTGGTAATAATCGAGTATGAGATTCTCCCGTATTTCCCGCCAATTTTCGAGCGGATGCTTAATTGGTTAAAAATACCGTATATAGTTAATTACGACGACGCGATCTTTTACAGGTATAGCAATAGTTCGAATCCGATAGTGAGAGTATTGTTGGGGGGCAAGATAAGCAGTGTGATGCGAAATGCCGAAATAGTAATCGCGGGGAATCAGCATTTGGCCGATTATGCTTTTACCGCGCGGGCGAAGCGCATCGAGAAACTGCCGACGGCTGTGGATATAAAGCGATATCCGGTGTCGTTTCGCAAAGACCTCACCGTATTTACGATAGGCTGGATAGGGTCGCCGTCTACGGCTAAGTACCTGAAAGAGATATCCCCGGCTCTTGCTCATGTGTGTCGCGGCGGCAGAGGCAAGGTGATATTAACAGGATCCGGCCCCGTGGAATTGATAGGAGTGCCGGTTGAGGTCAGGCCATGGAGCGAGGAGACAGAGGTTTCAGATCTCGAATCATGCGATGTGGGGATAATGCCTTTGGCGGATGGTCTATGGGAAAAAGGTAAGTGCGGGCTAAAGATAATTCAATACATGGCAAGCTCCCTTCCCGTGGTTGCATCACCTATAGGTGTTAATATGGAGATAGTGGAGGATGAAGTTACCGGCATGCTGGCATCGAGCAATGAGGATTGGATTCGCGCGTTGACCATGCTGCGAGATGATAAAGCCTTAAGAGAACGTCTTGGCCTGTCGGGACGTAAGAGCGCAGAACGTAGATATTCGGTGGAAGTTACAGCGCCTAAACTCGCCTCGCTTATAATCGATGCGAGCAGGGTAGGCACAGGAAAGGCTTGACATACCGGCACCGGACGGAGTAGAATTAGGGAGTAAATAAAAATACCCTTTTAAAGATCGGTCCTTGAGAGGCCGAAAAAGGAGAAGGAAAATGAAAAATTTGCCCATTTATCTGTGTAAGGTAGATGGGATTTTCTATGTCTTCGGAACGTTATTAGGGCAAAATCCCGATCAGAGTTAAAGGATTATGCCCGGATGAGGTTTGTGTAGCTATGAAAGAAGAATCGAGGGTGATGGACAGGGAGGCGATGGATAAATCCCTGGAGCGCATAGCTCATGAAATAGCGGAGCATATCGGGCCTTCTGACGAGGTAGCTATAATAGGCATAAAGAACCGCGGCGCATATCTGGCGCGAAGGATTGCCGATAAGATAGAGCGGATCGCGAAGAAGAAGCTGAGCGTCGGAGCGCTGGATATAACGCTATATAGGGATGATCTTACGCAGGTAGCCGCCCAGCCGATAGTCCATGCCACAGAAATAGATTTTTCGATAGACAATAAGAAGATAATACTCGTAGATGATGTGCTCTTCACCGGAAGGACTATAAGATGCGCGCTCGATGCGCTGATCGATTTTGGCAGGCCCGGCAGGATACAGCTGGCCGTCCTGGTGGACAGGGGGCACAGGGAGCTGCCTATAAAAGCGGACTACGTGGGTAAGAATGTGCCGACTGGCATAAATGAAGTGGTGGAGGTAAGGCTCGAGGAAGCCGATGGCAAAGATGAGATCGTGTTGTGCCGGAACAAGGTATAACCATGAGAGAGCGCTATGAATAAGAAGTTCGCCTGGACCAGGAAGGACCTGCTCGGACTCGAGTATCTGTCGGCCGAAGAGATAGAATTTATACTATATACAGCGGGGAGTTTTAAGGAAGTAACGACGAGACAGATAAAGAAGGTTCCCGCTCTTCGCGGTAAGACGGTCGTGAACCTCTTCTACGAACCCTCGACCAGGACTCGGGCATCATTTGAGCTTGCGGCAAAAAGGCTATCGGCGGATGTGCTTAATATCGCGGCGGAGTCATCCAGCGTGAAGAAGGGCGAGACGCTGATAGATACCGGAAAGAATATAGAAGCGCTTAAGGTCGACCTGATAGTGGTGCGGCATAATTGCAGTGGCGCGCCTAATATATTGGCCCGCGCAGTTTCATCGAGCGTCGTAAATGCGGGCGATGGATGGCATGAGCACCCGACGCAGGCACTGCTCGATATGTTCACTTTAAAAGAGAAACTCGGCCGGATAGAGGGGTTAAACGTGAGCATAATAGGTGACATAGCCCACTCCAGAGTAGCCCGATCAAATATCTGGGGGCTGACTAAATTGGGGGCTAAGGTTACTGTCTGTGCGCCGGGCATGCTGATCCCCGAAGGTATAGAGAAGATGGGTGTTAAGGCAACGACGGATCTCGAAGAGGCTCTGGAGGGTGCGGATGCTATAAATGTGCTGAGGATGCAATTTGAGAGGGACGTTGCGGTAGCCTTCCCGTCGAAATTCGAATATCTGAAGAATTATGGCATAACCACAGAGAGGTTAGCCAAATGCAAGAAAGAGATCGTTGTTATGCATCCGGGTCCGATCAATAGAGGTATCGAGATGTCCAGCGAAGTGGCCGATGGCAAAAATTCGGTGATTCTGGAACAGGTGACCAATGGCATCGCCGTAAGGATGGCCGTTCTATATCTTGTCTCGATGGCGAACGATAATAGGAAAACTAATACGAAAGCAAGTCTGGGGGCATAGAAGAGTGAAGTATCTCGTGAAGAACGGCAGGGTCATAGACCCGGCGAATAAGATTGATGCGAAGGTAGACATTCTGATTTCCGAGGGTAAGATCGAAAAGATCGATAAAGATCTCGAGGAAAATTGCGATAAGATAATAGATGCCGAAGGAAAGATAATTGCTCCCGGCCTGGTAGATATGCATACACATCTGCGCGAACCGGGCAGGGAAGACAAAGAGACTATTCGCAGTGGGGCTCACTCGGCGGTGCGCGGCGGATTTACTACAGTTACCTGCATGCCAAATACCGATCCGCCCATAGACAACCTTCAGGTTATAAGTCTCGTCAAAGATATAATTAGGAAAGATGCGCTGTGCAATGTCGCGATAGTGGGGGCGATAACCATCGGCCGGGAGGGTAAAAAGATAGTGGATATCTCCGCAATGAAGAAGGCGGGTATAGTCGCGATTTCGGATGATGGCTCGTCCGTAGAAGATAAGGCCCTCATGAGCGCGGCGCTTAAGAGCGCGGCGGTAAACGGCATTCTCGTGATAGATCACTGCGAGGAGACGAGATTGTCCGCCTCCGGAGTTATCAATAAAGGATTTATGTCGACTAAGATGGGTTTAAGGGGTATTTCTGCAGATTCGGAATATGAGATGGTGAAGCGTGATATAGAGCTTGCCGCTACGGCCCGGGCCGCGATTCATATAGCCCATGTAAGCTGTAAAGAGTCCGTGGATATAATACGAAAAGCAAAGCGCTCGGGAGTGAAGGTGACAGCGGAGACCGCGCCGCATTATTTTTCTCTGACCGACGAGTGCTGTGTTACGTATGACACAAATACAAAGATGAATCCTCCTCTTAGATCGAAAGAGGATGTCGATGCGCTAAAGAAGGGCCTATCTGACGGGACGATCGATGCTATAGCCACGGACCATGCGCCTCACACAGACTCAGAAAAGGATGTGGAATTTGATTATGCGCCTTTCGGTATAATAGGCCTTGAGACCGCGCTAAGCTTGTCAATAATGGAGCTTGTCGATAAAAAAATATTGTCGTGGAGTGAGCTGATAGAGAAGATGTCCACTAATCCCGCGAAGATATTGGGCTTGGGCGCGCAGGGACTTAAAAAAGGCGCAGTCGCCGACATCGTTATAATAGATCCGAACAAAGAATATGTGTACAAAAAAGAAGGTATAGAGTCGAAATCGCAGAACTCACCCTTTATCGGCTGGACACTTAAGGGTGGCGCTACACACGTATTCGTTGGAGGAAGGCTTGTCATGGACGATGGAGTGATCAAGGCTTAAATATGAAGCAACTGAACGCTAAAATATTATCAAATGAAAAGGTCGGCACCGCATTTTATAAGATGCGGCTTGCATCGAGCTATCTGGCAAAGCTCGCTAAACCGGGCCAGTTTGTGGAGATAAGGTGCTCCAAAGGCACGGCCCCGCTCTTGCGCAGGCCGCTCGGAGTGCATAGGGTGTCATCGCTCGGCATAGAAGTTCTGTATGAGGTCGTAGGCAAAGGCACAGAGATTATTTCTAATAAACGCGCCGGCGAGGATCTCGATATAATAGGGCCGCTCGGTAACGGTTTCGATCTCGAACTTGGTTCCGATGTGAATATACTCGTTGCCGGTGGTATAGGAGTGGCCCCTCTTATGGCTCTCGCAGAGGGCCTATCCGTAAAAAAGAGCAGAAAGATACACGTGTTAATAGGTGCCAGAGTGAAGTCTCACGTGATGTGCGAGGGTGAATTTAAGGCTCTTGGCTGTGCGGTTAAAGTGACTACCGATGATGGCTCGAGAGGTTATAAAGGCCTCGTGACAGAGTTATTAAAGAAGCTTCTGGCAACGCACAAGGTAAAGACTTACCTCCCCGATTTTAGGGGCATCACAGTGTACGCCTGCGGCCCAAACGCAATGCTAAAGTCCGTGGCGGCAATCGCGATGGAACACGGTATTCCGTGCCAGGCTTCGTTCGAGGAGAGAATGGCGTGTGGAGTGGGAGTGTGTCTGGGCTGTCCGGTCAAAGTCAAATCACCGGAAGGTTATAAAATGGTATGCAAAGACGGCCCCGTCTTCGACGCCGGCGAGATTTTATGGTAGGGTGTAGTTGGAATTTACCGAGAAGGCAATTAAGATGAACATGGCGGTGAAGATAGGCAGGCTGAAACTGAAGAACCCTGTGATGGCGGCGTCCGGCACATGGGGTACCGATTATCTTGAGCTATCGGACGCGGGCAAGTTAGGAGCGGTAGTCTTGAAAACCGTAACGCTCGAATCTCGCACGGGTAATCGTTCTCCGCGCGTATGTGAGACCGCCTCCGGCATGCTGAATTCCATAGGCCTTGAAAATAAGGGCATCGATGATCTGATTGAAAATAAATTACCCAGGTTGAATGGCATCCGGACATGCATTATAGCGAGTATAGCGGGCGATGATAAACGCGAGTTTAAGGAGCTTGCCGTAAGGCTCTCTGCGTGTAAGCGAGTCGATGCCATAGAGATCAATCTATCCTGCCCGAATATAAAATATGGCGTAAACGAGGGGCTGATCGCGCATAATGAGAAGGCGGTCTACACTACGGTGAAGGCTGTCCGCGAGGCCACAAAACTTACATTGATAACGAAGCTCTCGCCCAATGTTACCGATATTAAAGTATTTGCGTGTGCCGCCGAGGCCGCGGGCACAGATGCCATAGCTCTCACTAATACATTTATAGGCATGGCCGTCGATATAAATACCGGACGTCCGATGCTCGGTAATATCACAGGCGGTTTAAGCGGACCGGCGATAAAGCCCATGTCGTTAAGAGCCGTCTGGGAGGCGACTAAAGCCGTCGATATTCCGATAATAGGCATTGGTGGTATAATGGATTACAAAGATGCTATCGAATTTATGCTGTGCGGCGCAAGCGCGATCCAGGTCGGCACGGCCAACTTCGTGAATCCAAATTCCACCGTCGAGATAGTCGAAGGCATAGAGGCGTATCTAAAAAGGAAGAATATCGGCGGTATCGGTAAACTGATTGGTGCGATTAAATTAGGATAATATATGGATCCGAAAGACAGGCTAATAGTAGCGCTCGATGTCGATTCTAAGGAAAAGGCGCTTAACCTCATAGATAAATTAAAGAATGATGTTAAATTCTTTAAGATAGGTTTTGAGCTCTTCTCGTCGTGCGGGCCATCCATAGTCGAAGAATCGCTCGCCAAGGGCGGTCGGATATTTCTGGACTTAAAATACCACGACATACCTAACACAGTATCTAAGGCCGCTATCAGCATAACGAAGCTTGGTGTTTTCATGTTTAATGTGCATGCGCTGGGCGGTTACGATATGATGAAGAAGGCGGCGGACGCGGTCAGGATGGAGGCCGATAAGTTGAAGGTGATAAAACCTAAAGTCATCGCGGTCACCATCTTAACGAGCATGGACGAAGCGGCATTGAATAGTGTGGGCGTGAGCGGCCGCATGGATGACGAGGTTCTTCGCCTTGCGCGGCTTGCGAAAGCGGCAGGACTCGATGGTGTAGTTGCTTCACCATCGGAGATAAAGTTATTAAGAGATAATCTCGGAAACGATTTTCTGATAGTCTCCCCGGGTGTTCGGCCGGAGTGGGCTTCAGTGGGCGATCAAAAGAGGATTGCGACACCTTCACAGGCGATTAGAGATGGGGCCAGCTTCATTGTAGTGGGACGGCCCGTGACAGATGCCAAAGATCAGGTAGGGGCCGCGCAAAAGATATTGAAAGAGATAAACATATGACGGAAAAGGACGTGATCGGGCTATTTGAAAAAAATAACGCGCTTCTTACGGGCCATTTTAAACTTTCGAGCGGCCTACACAGCGCAAGGTATTTACAGTGTGCGCTCGTGCTCCAATACCCGGATGCAGCCGAGCAACTCGCGCGGGCTATCATCGCGAAATACGCAGGGACGAAAATCGATCTGGTGGTGGGTCCGGCACTCGGAGGCGTAACGATAGCGTATGAGGTGGCCAGGGTGCTCGGGGTACGCGGAATATTTACTGAAAGAGATGGCGATAAAGTGGTGTTGCGACGAGGTTTTTCGATAGGCGCAGGCGAAAGGGTCCTCGTAGTGGAGGACGTCGTGACGACAGGACTGTCCACAAAAGAGGTGATGGAGGTCGTTAGCTCGCACGGCGGAGTGGTAGTCGGCGTGGCAAGCATAATCGACAGAAGCGAAGTGAATCCGGACTACGGCGTAAAGTTTGAATCTCTGGCCAGGGTAAAAGTCCAGGCATATAAGCCGGAAGAATGCCCGATGTGTAAAGAGGGCGACGTAGCTCTGAAGCCCGGCTCCAGGAAGTAATCCTCTGATTTATTGTTTTCGCAAATAGCCGTTTTCGTCATCGCGAGGACGTCGAGCGAAGCGAGACGGACGAAGCGATCTCTCTTGCGACAGCGTAAAAGACGAGATTGCTTCGCTATCGCTCGCAATGACGGACGGTAGGGATCTAAAGAGCGAGATTGCTTCACTCGCCACTAAAACTCCGGCGCGCCTCGCAAAGACGGGATCGTTCTATCACTGGAATGTTACCTGATTTATTGTTTTCGCAAATAGCCGTCCGTGTGATAGAATTATCGCCACGCTATTTTAAATAAAGTTTTGATTTTAATGGGCAGGTAGCTCAATGGCGGAGCAATCGGTTTACATCCGATCGGTTACAGGTTCGAGTCCTGTCCTGCCCACCACCGTACCATTCGATATTTAAATATGAATAACTGGACACTATACATTCTCGAATGCTCCGATGGATCCCTCTACACAGGAATAACCACCAATCTGGAAGAACGTATTAAATGCCACAATAAAGGCGAGGCCTCAAAGTATACCAGATCCAGGCTTCCCGTCAAATTAGTCTATAGTAAAATCACCGGAAGTGAATCCGCCGCACGAAAAGAAGAGGCCCGTGTTAAAGGCCTCTTCCGAAAAGAAAAACTCGCTCTAATAAAGTAGTTACCGAATCCCCTTAGTTATTTCTCGGGTCGTTTGAATTTCGCGAATGGATGGTTTCCGGGCTTGCTATGCGGTGTGTGACTGCGTTTCTCGCCATAATTGCTATGAGACTGGCCGGATTCATGGCGTGGTGCATGTTCAGTCCTTGGAGCGTGTTCAGATCTCTGGGAATGCTCAGGTCTTTGATTAAACGAACGCTTTTCGCCGAATCCACTGCTATGGCCCTGTCCGCTACCTTTACTCTGGCCGTATTTAGGATGTCCTCCGCCAAAACTGTGTCTTTGACCCTGTCCGCCCTGGCCGGGTCTCTTACCAAATCCTCCGTGACTGGCCCCGCCGTATCTGGGCCTAAATCTCGATGACCCGCGCGATGGCCCCATGCCTTCAACAAAAGCCTCTTTTGGCATAGACGGATGCTCTGATCTGGGAATTGCAGACTTAATAAGCCTCTCTATATTCTTCACATCCGGCCCCTGATCCGGAGTCGCGAATGATATTGCACGTCCCTCGAGGCCTGCTCTTGCCGTGCGTCCTATACGATGCACGTAGTTCTCAGACTCTTCCGGCAGGTCAAAGTTAATAACGAGCTCTATGCCGGCGACATCTATCCCGCGAGCGGCTATGTCTGTGGCAACTAATATTCTATATCTGCCGTTTTTAAACCCTTCGAGCGCTTCTTTTCGCTGTCCGAGCGTACGATCAGAGTGTATCTCGGCGGCTTTATGCCCCATATCCCTGATAAGACGTGTTGTCTTTTTGGCGCCGATCTTAGTTCTGGTGAATAAGAGGACCGAGCCATGATATTGAGCGAGGATATTCTCGAGTAGTTTGCGTTTAGATTCTTTCTTTACTATAAATAGTTCCTGAACTACGCGCTCTGCGGTGGTTCCGGACGGCGCCACTTCGATGCTCACAGGAAGCTTCATGTGAATAGTTGCGATCTTCACGATCTCAGCAGGTATGGTCGCTGAGAATAGAAGGGTCTGCCTGTTATGAGGGATAGATTTTATAATTCTTTCTATAGATGGCATGAAACCCATGTCGAGCATACGATCGGCTTCGTCCAGCACCAATATATTTACGTCGCCCAGCATTATTGTATTGCGCTCCATGTGATCGATCAATCTTCCCGGGGTCGCAATAATTATCCTGGGATTCTTTCTCAAAGATTGTATCTGCAGACCCATGGCCGCGCCGCCTATAAGAACAGCCGTCTTGATTCCGAATATAGGAGCGATCTTACGAAATGTCTCATCTATCTGTATCGCGAGTTCACGTGTTGGGGCGAGGACAAGGCATCTGCCTTTGTTCTGCGCAAGCCTCTGCGTTACCGGTATTGCAAATGCGAGAGTCTTACCGGTTCCCGTCTGAGCCACGCCTATCATATCCTTACCTTCTATCGCCGTAGGTATAGCCTTGTGCTGAATGGGCGTAGGGATGGTGAACGATAACTTGCTTAATGTCTCAAGTATCTTGGGCGCTATGCCCAACCCGTAGAACGATCCGCCAGGTTGCTGAGGTTCCTGCTTTGGTTCAAAACTTGAAGCGTCAAAATGCCATGCCATATTTATCTCTTTACCTTTTCTTTTTAAGCTTTTTATATCGTAAAAAATAAAAAATCCGCAAGGTCAACGATATTACTACCCCTGCGGTTTCAGATAGCTAATCTTCATCTTGGCTCACATTATATCGTTTTGTCGGTAGTTTGTCCAGATATTTCGTCGATAAAACGTCGATAAAACGTTCGGGAACGGTCCATTGAAGAACCGTTCCCGAATTCGTAAGAAATCCTTTTAAGTTGCTATGTTATTAAGGAATTTCTGGTTACTGCTTAGCCTGCTCGTGTTTAACCTGTTCGTGCTTCTTCGCCTTCGCCTTCTTTACGGTCGGCTTAACGCCTTCTTTCTTTTCCTTCTTTTCAACCGTCTTCACCGGCTGAGCCGCAGGGGTAGTAGAAGTGGTAGCGGCCTGCTGTGCGAAAACTACGGAACCTACGAATAGAAGAGCAAATATGGCTACTAATAACTTTTTCATGATTTTATCCTTTGTTTTGATTGCTACGATAATTAGTATATTATAAACACCAAAGATTAGCTTACGCCCTTGGCGGGGAGTTTTCCTGATGTGCCAGATATGACATCATGGTTTCCATGGGAAGGACATTATCAAAATCATCATAATATACTCTCTCCAGGCGCATATCACCGACAGCGGAAATAACTAATTTGGATACAATCGCTTTTTCGCAGAGGTTATCTCCCGATAATTCGTAGGCTTCACAATATGTGCCCGGCATCGGAGCCGCGGACAATACGATGAGTATAATTAATAGTAATAATAAAGTTGCGGAAAATTTGCGTAACATAAGCACATATTTTACTACTTTTGCGTTAAATAGGAAGAAAAAAATACAATTTTGCAATTTTTCAACAGCTGCTCACAAAAAATGTTAATTGACAACGCAGGGTTCGGTGTTATACTGAAGGCACAATTAGGATCCGTCCCGAGTTAGGAAGGAATAAATCCCGGACGTTAATATCGGTGTAAGCCGATCTCTGCGAAGCCCCGCCGGAATTCATGAGGTGAATGGCGCAGCAGGAAAGTAAAACCTTCGTTAGCCACGATTGTGGCCGGCGGAGGTGTTTTTTCTTTGGTAGAGCTGTTGCGAACGATATCTGTCGAAAGGAGGATGACATGGATATATCGTCGCAGAGGATATAGATGTTCAGATAAATTATGTTTCGGACGAATTAGAAAATAAAGGGGAAGGGCAATGGAAAGCGGTAATTTTTTAAAGAATTCACAGATCATAATATTAGGTATCTGTATAGCGGTAGCGACGATCGTTTCGAGTGTTATTTTATCGGGCGGGTTTATGAAGGTCATGAAGTTTACCAGAGAGCAGATTAATGTCACCGGTTCAGCCACAAAAGAGATCAGGAGCGACTACGTCGTCTGGATGGGCGAATTTGCCAGGAGAGAGACGAACCTAAAGGCGGCCTATAAGAATCTGTCCGATGATCTGGATAAGGTCAGGGTGTATCTTGCCTCGAAAGACGTGGATGCAAAAGATATCGTTATATCTCAGGTAGCCACCGAGACGATATATAGGAAGAATGAAAAAGGCAATGACACCAACGATATCGAGGGATACCGCCTGAGCCAGAGCGTTACGATCAGATCTAACGACGTCGATAATATCACCAGAGTCTCCAGGCAGTCCACCGAGTTGATAGATAAGGGCGTTGAGTTTACATCGTTTGCCCCCGACTATTTCTATACGAAGCTCGACGAGCTTAAGATCGAGATGCTCGCGAAGGCGACCGAAAATGCCAAACAGCGCGCGGAGAGCATGGCTAAGGCCACCAGCAATAAGATCGGCTTTATGCGCTCGGCCAAGATGGGTGTATTCCAGATTACGCCGTCAACTTCTACCGATATCTCGGATTACGGCGTGAACGATACCACGGCACTGGATAAGAAAGTGATGGCTGTGGTGACAGTGAGCTTCGCGATCGAGTAGGACGTCTCGGGACGTTCCGCAGCCGGGCTATCACATTAAGATGGAGGGCGCTTAAGGTTACGCATTAGAGAAATATTTTCATCATAGTCTTGTCGAAACCGAAATCATATGGCATACTTTAATTAGAAATATTGGAGGAGATGTCTCGATAGCGAAAGCCATCAGGCCTATCACCTACAAAAGGACCTTCGAAATTTGAAGGTCTATTTTGTTTGTATTCATTTTTACGCTCGTGACAACGATATGATCCGATGGTCTTGACAAAGCCGCAATAATATTGAATACTTAAGGATGTTTCCAGAGCTAAGGGATTGTATGAAAAAGGCAAGGGTCGCCGCGTTCACATGTTGCGCGATCATATGTATGGGAGGTTTTGTGATGGGCGCATATGCGGACGGGATAGTGACAGGCGGCAACATATCTGCCGAAGCCCGGCTGAAGCTCGATGCCAGGAAGCCAAATTCGACGTTCGAAACGCAAGCCATGCCTCCGGAGCCGGCCTACTCCTCACCCGACTCATGGGCCGCATTACCGGATAGGGCGGACAATGCCGACCTCTCACCGGCAAATACGAAATATCCCGAATCACAGGCGCGCTCCTTTGCAGACGTCTTCTTTATCCATCCTACCACAGAGGCAAAGGCGCATGGTAACTGGAATATTCCCACAAACGATCCACTGGCGGTATCGGAGGTCGATAATGTCCTCGGGTTTTGCGCCAGCGCATTCAATGCCGCCGCGAAGGTTTACGCGCCGCGTTACAGGGAAGCAAATATTTACGCCTTCTTCGATGATAAGACCGCATCCGGTATTAAAGCTATCGATCTGGCATATCGGGACGTCGAACGGGCATTTCTTTATTATATTAAATATTATAATCAAGGCAGGCCCTTCATACTCGCCGGTCATAGCCAGGGGAGCATTCACGGGTTGAGGCTCCTTCAGGAACATATTATAGGAACGCCGTTAATGGGCCGTATGGTATCTGCATATCTTATCGGTGGGACGACCCCTGCAAAGGTGCCCGGAATTTCGCCTTCTCAGTCGGCGACAGATACGGGAGTCCTGGTAGGATGGAATACCTATACAAAAGAGGGTGACCCGAGCATCTTTACCGATGGGTTAATCATTTGGATGGGGGGCTCTTATGTGAAGATGGGCGGCAGGACGCTGCTACAGACAAATCCGCTTTCATGGAAACTCAATGGCCGAGACGTCCCGCCTTTATGCAATCCCGGTTCGCTGCCGTTTCTGCCGGGGACTACAGGAGAGCCTTTACTCGTACCGGCGGTTTGCGGCGCTGAGGCATCCGGTAAAGTCCTGATAATCAATAAACCCACAGTCCCCGGATTCTCGATCTCCGAGGCTGGTGATATGCCGGTGCTTAACGCCAAATATGGTGATTACCATAGTTTTGACTACACGCTATTCTATGAAAGCATACGTAAAAATGCCGTCGATCGTGTTAATGCTTTTAGGGATGGTTCCGGAAACCAACAGACGATTCTAAAGAGAGGTCCGAAGATATGAAAGCGCGCTATGCATAATTTCTATTTACCGGTAATATTACTTATTCTCATAGGCGGCTATGTCGTAAATGTCATCATCGAAAAATTAGACATCCACCATGCGTCCCCCATCCTACCGCGGGAATTTGAGGGATATTACGATCCCGAAAAGTATGCTCGCTCGCAATCTTATCTGAGGGAGAAGATATATTTAGGGCTTATCGAAGGCATGACCTTTACCATTATCGTCACCGTCTCTACGCTCGCCGGATGGTTCAATCTCATAGATATTTTTGCGCGTTCATTCCATCGGGGGCCGATCATTACAGGACTTCTCTTTTTCGGAATATTATTTACCCTATCGTATATGGTCTCCATACCGTTTTCGGCAGTGCGAACTTTTGTCATCGAAGAGAAGTACGGTTTTAACCGGACGACCCGTAAGACATTCACCGTAGATGTCATTAAGCATTTCATTCTTACAGTGATCGTCGGTGCGGTAATGTTATCCGCGGTGTTATGGTTCTTTGGTTCCACCGGAAGCGCCGCATGGTTTTACTCATGGATAGCGGTGACTGCCTTCCAGATCTTCATTATATTTATCGCCCCGGTTACCATTATGCCGCTATTTAATAAATTCACTCCGCTGGAAGACGGTGAATTGAAGAACGCGATCGTAGGTTACGCCGCTTCGCAGGATTTTAAATTACAGGGCATATACAAGATGGATGCATCACGGCGCTCATCCAAATCGAACGCTTTCTTTACGGGCTTCGGTAAGTACAGGCGCATAGTGCTCTATGATACCTTAATAGAGAAGATGAAGGTAGACGAGCTCGTGGCGGTGCTTGCGCATGAGATCGGGCATTATAAGCACAGGGATATTTTTAAAGGTTTCACTACCGCTGTTCTGTCGATCGGGCTAATGCTATTTATGATGTCATTCTTCATTGGTAATAGAGGCCTTGCCGCGGCATTTAAAATGGATAACGTATCTATTTATACGGGGTTATTCTTCTTTACATTTCTGTACGAACCTATAAATGCGATATTCTCCGTTATTACTAATTACATAACGAGACGTTTCGAATCTGCGGCCGACGAGTTTTCCGTGATTACGTATAAACAGCCGGAGGCGATGATAAATGCGCTCAAGCGGCTAAGCGTGGATAATCTGACAAACCTAACCCCGCATCCGATTAAAGTATTTTTAACTTATAGCCACCCTCCGGTCATGACCAGGATAGAGATGATCAGGAGAAGGAATCCGTGATCTATTCAAAGCCCACAAAAAGGAGGAGAAGATGATTAAAAAATGCTTTTCTGTTATCTTATCGGGAGCCATGTTTTTTGCATTTGTCGCATGCGTATTCGCTCTCGATGTAAGCTCCCAGCAGAAGTCCGCGGCCAATGGAACTACCCTCGACAATCTTATGTTCGCTTATAACGGCGAAAAGAATGCCAATATCAGATATCTTGCTTTTGCGGAAAAGGCGTCGAAGGAGGGCTATGATATTGCCGCCAGCCTTTTCAGGGCGGCCGCGTATGCAGAAGAGGTGCATTACCAGCGCCATGCCGATATAATAAAAAAGCTGGGGGCCACGCCGGGGTTTGTAGCGGAATCCCTCGATGTGAAGAGCACAAAAGAGAACCTCCAATCGTCAGTAAAAGGAGAGAAGTACGAGAACGAGGTAATGTATCCTAAATTTTTGAAACAGGCAAAGATTGAAAATAATAAAGATGCGATTGACGCATTTGAAGACGCCGGAGCGGCCGAAGGCGTCCATGCGGGCTTATACGAAAAGATGCTGAGCAACCTTACATTCTCCAGAGGTATCATTAAAGATTTCTATGTATGTCCTCTATGCGGAAATATTATGGACGCTATTACGGTAGCGCGATGCCCTATCTGCTACACTGAAACCAAAAAATTCAGGAAGAAAAATTAGTCCTTAGCATACCACTTACTGGGGAGGACAAATGAAAAGCGATATTTGGATAGATGCCGGGACAGTAAAAAGCCTGAAGAAGCAGAGGCTCAGCGAAATTATGGCGGGTAATACCAGAATAGCGCTTATCTGTAAGAACGGCGAATTTAGCGCTGTCTCCGGAGAATGTAATCATGAAAAAGGCCCTATGGCTCAGGGGCGGATGGAAGGAGACTATATCGTCTGCCCGTGGCACGGCTGGAAATATCATCGGGAGACCGGGCACGCTATGCCTCCCTTCGAAATCGCCTGCCTGCCGAGGCATGAAGTACACCAAAAAGACGGGCATATTTTCATTAAGAGTAAACCATCAAATAAACGCGCGCATTTTCCCCATCCTGCGCACTCCTTATCCCGCGATGTGAAACGCGCGAAAGGCCCTATCAGGGTGGCCGGTATATCGACGACGCCCATGAGTAAGAGCCTGCCGAGGTATTCCACATCCGAAGATTTGCTTAATTCGGCGTTAGCGCATGCACATTCAAAATTTGGAGCCCAGACAAGGCTGATCAAATTACGGGAATTGAAGTTCAGCCATTGCGGCGGTTTCTATTCTATTGACGAAAAGGCTTGTACCTGGCCATGCACTTTTACGCAGATGGACGAGAAGGATCAGCTGACCGAGGTGTATGAAGCCCTCGTATTCTGGGCGGACGTGGTGATTATCGCTACTCCCATACGGTGGGGTAATGCGAGCTCACTTTATTACAAAATGGCCGAGAGGCTAAATTGTATAGAGAATCAGATCCTCCTGTCCGGTAAGAAGCTCATAAAGGATAAGGTAGCATCCTTTATAATCACGGGTGGACAGGATAATGTCCAGAGCGTGGCCGGGCTTATGATGATGTTTTTCGGAGAGCTTGGTTTTCAGCTCCCTCAGCAATCTTTCATAGGGCATAGCCGTGGCTGGGCCGCCGAAGATATGGCCAACAACGCGGCGCTCGTTAAATCGAGCGGCAGATTAAAAAAGGACGCGAGGGATCTGGTGGATCGGGCGGTCGATACAGCCAGGGAGCTATTAAAGAGATAGCGAAAGCCATGCCGAGTTGAAAGAGATAATGGGTATTATTTTAAATATCCTTGGCGTAGTGACGGATATCTGGCTTTTCCTTACCCTGATGAAATGCACACCAAGCGCGCCCTAAGCGAAACAAAAAACTTGCCACAGGCGGGTAATAATTATATAATACCGCAAATCGATATTCCGTGGGGACGTAGTTCAGCTGGTTAGAACGTCAGATTGTCGATCTGAAGGTCGCGGGTTCGATCCCCGTCGTCCCCGCCATTCTACTTCGCTACAGAAGTCAAACTGTAATGAAGCTTCGTAGCAATTGCCATAGTTCCCATATTATCCTATAATACTTTTATGCGCATAGTCTATATTCTGAAAAGCCTAAAAGATCCTGTAAAGCATTATGTCGGAATCACTCATAATCTGGAAAAAAGATTAAAAGAGCATAATGAGGAGTTATCTTACTATACAAAGAGATATGCCCCTTGGGAGGTTGAGACTTATATTGTCTTCAGGAGCAAAGAAGCCGCTGAGTCGTTCGAGCGGTACTTGAAAGCAGGCTCCGGGCAATCGTTTCTGGTTAAAAGATTGCTGCCACCCAAAAGTGAGGCGAAGTAGGCAATCGCTATGAAGCCACAAATATTCATGTCTCTTAGCGAAGTAGAATGGCCATGGGACGGAGCGCTACGTAGCTTCATTACGGTTGAAGTGTAGTAGCGAAGTAGGCCCGTCGTCCCCGCCATTAATAATGCCCGGTGGTTTTCCATCGGGTTTTTTATTTTTATACCTCCCAGCTTACGGCTCGGCAATTAATTTTAATTGGCGGCTATTACACAAAGCACCATCCTACGAACTACGAAACCCCAGCGCGCCGGACCCTATTAATATAATATATGTAGGCATATAGTAGTTCTCATTGACAATGAGAACTTTATATGATATAGTTTCATTACAAATGAGAACTATCGGGGGTATCATATGAATAAGAATATATTACGAGAAGTTATCCTGGAGCAGTCCAAGGATGGTAAGTCAGCCGATTTAGGAATAGAGAGATCTTGTCTTTCAGACATATCAAAGTATATACGAGTGCCTCACGCAGTCGTCATCTCAGGCATACGTCGATCCGGCAAGTCGACGCTTCTCGCCCAGATACTTAACAAATATTATGAAAAAGGGGTCTATTCTTTTAATTTCGAAGATGAACGGCTTATGGACTTTAATGTTGAGGATTTTAACGGACTCTATGAAATATTTCTGGAGATCTTCGGAGAAAAAAAAGTATTCTTTTTTGACGAGATACAGAACGTGCCGGGATGGGAATCGTTTGTGCGAAGGATGCAAGGTAAAGGATTCAAGTTTTTCATAACAGGATCCAATGCATCGCTTCTCAGTAAAGAGCTTGGCACAAAACTAACGGGACGATGTATCAGCATAGAGCTCTATCCTTTTTCATTCAATGAATATCTGCGCTTTAAAGGGTATGAGGTCGTAAAGAATGCTTTCTCTTATACATCCGAAAGATCCGCTATAAAGAAACACTTTGCGGAATATCTACGGCATGGGGGCATGCCGGAGTATCTGAAGTACAAAGACGCGACTCTGCTTAAGCGCGTATATGAGGATATATTATACCGGGATATAGTAGCCCGTTATGATATCAGGCAAGTTAAGGCGCTCAGGGAATTGGGATTATACCTGTTAAGCAACGTTGGTAATCTATTTTCATATAATAGCCTGAAGAATGTATTAGGTGTAAAAAGTATGAATACCGTAAAAAGCTATGCGGATTATCTTGAAAATAGTTTTCTCACACTGCTTGTAAGTAAATTCTCGTATTCGTTAAAACAGCAATTCGTCGCCAATAAGAAGATCTATTGCATAGACAATGGCTTGGCAGAGTCGGTTGCTTTCCAGTTTTCTCAAAATAAGGGCAAGTTTTTAGAAAACGTGGTAGCACTTGAGTTAAGACGCAGGACCCAGGAGATATACTATTACAAAGCCGTAAATAATTTGGAAGTTGATTTTCTAGTTAAAAGTGGCCGAAAGGATGTCGCACTTATTCAGGTTGCTGATAATCTCGACAACGACAAGACCAGGCAAAGAGAAGTGGGCGCTCTCGAGCGCGCTATGAATGAACTTAAACTGCATAAAGCACTTATTCTCACTGAAGATACGGAAGAAGATATAAGATCGGGCGGTAATACAATATCTGTAAAACCGATTTACAAGTGGATATTGGAGAGTAATATTTAAATTTATAAAAAATGGGGCAGAGTCAATTTGTTGTGCACATAGCTGATTAGGAAGTATGAAGTGTAAAGACACGACCCCTACGAACTTAACGTCTGATTGAGGATTGAAAAAGAGATTGATATTATGAAAAAGCTACCCCCTCATTGAACGGGTTTATATTCGTGATAGAATATATCCCAAGTAAATACGGAGATCGTATCCATTGTGGATACGTCCCAAAATAAGGAGGT